>Ga0307973_1000643_pt1 | contig 18289 bp, 17 predicted proteins | sample OrgLakmetagen782_FD_201837 | JGI IMG/M metagenome (GOLD analysis project Ga0307973, IMG submission 201837) | Saline water microbial communities from Organic Lake, Antarctica - #782 | ecosystem: Environmental > Aquatic > Non-marine Saline and Alkaline > Saline | place: Antarctica: Organic Lake...
GGGCTGAGGTTGCAGACTTTAGGTTCCACGACCTACGCCATACCGCCGCCAGCTACCTTGCCATGAACGGGGCCGGACTCCGGGAGATAGCGGACATTCTAGGCCATAAGACATTGGCCATGGTTCAGCGCTATAGCCACCTCACGCAAGACCACAAAGCCGCCGTTGTAGAACGGATGGCAAAAGCCGTTTTTCAAGACCACACCACCGCCAGCAAATAACTGTTTTGGCCTTGCCTAGCCTGACGAGGCGAAAAGCGGGAACCCTACCCGCCTGGAATGGCCTACCGTTTTATAGGGGCGCTAATGGGGGCGCTATGAATCGCATTCTTTCGTTGAAGCAAACGATGACGTTAGACCAAGCCGCAGGGCACTTGAGTAATATCGCAAACGATCCGGTGACCGAGACGGATCTCCTAGAGCTAGCTCTGCACGGTCAACTAACGCTTTCACTGACCATATCCGGCAACTATTTTGCTACCCCATACAATGCGAGCGCTTCGAAAGAGGCTAGAGAAGTTTTGGACAGACTAAACTGTCAAAAAGGAACAGCAGAATACACTAAACTTTTACTTGCTATGGTGGAATACGCCAGTTTTTGCATTCGCTGGGACGATGATGAAACTGATATGTGGGGCCCTAGCTTCATGGATAGCCAAACAGTCTCCGGCGTTTGGGATCTGTCTATGCTTGGCATGGAGCGCGAGTTGATAACAGACCTTATGAGTTCCCGCCTAAGTGATGTTGCCACTTTCACAGGCGGTGGAAGGATGGAAAACAACAAGCCTCTGTTATTGAGGCACATAACAGATACAGACTTTCTGGTGGGGCTATTTATTACAGAAGAAAACCGTCAAATGGAGAGTATTGAAGAGGATAGTGTTTTGGAGAGTATTGAAGAACAGGAGGTCGAGGAAAACTTGGTGTTGATAGGCTTCAGCCAACGCAAATTACAACGCTTTCCTACCGGTTCGTTTTTGGTAATTCGTACTGCAAACTTGCAGAAATTCGTAAGCCAAATTACCGACGACTCAGGGATACACCGTCAGGGGCCGACTGCGAACAATAGCCAAAATAACGAGCACCAGGAATACCCTCTCCACTTGGAAGCCCTAACCCTTGCTTGGCGGAAATATTGGAAGAACGCAGACCCCACCGACCGGAGCACCTGCCCGAAAAAAGATAGCGTGAAAAAATGGCTGATAGAGCAGGGATTTAGCGCCAAAAATGCAGACGCCGGAGCCACGATAATCAAACCGCAGTGGGCCACAGACAAAGGGTGGTAAATTCACCCCTGCACCCCCATTAGGCCATACGCCCCAACGCTTGGGGCTATGGTCTATACCCCTACCCCTATACCCCCTATATCTGCACATAGCCCGCTAGCTTTGATTTCATGCCCACAGCCAACCACGGTGATTCTCGAAACACGAGGGCATGAAAATGAACGCAGCAACACAAACCCAAACAAGTCACGCAACTGCCAGCGCAGCCAATAGCGGGCCTACGCTAATGACCCTGCAACAGTTATGCGGTGCTGAGCCTGCCATTACTTCCGGGGGCGTTCGTCACCTGTTGTTTACCAAGGGGCACGACCTGCCCGGAGTCTATCGGTTTGGCCGCAAGCTGCTGTTTGACCGTTCGGAATTTATGGAGGGGATAAAGCAGGGGCACGCAGCCCAAATCAGTGGGAGAACTGCACAATGAAAAAAGCGCCCGCCACCACAGCAAAGCGCCTGAACCGCGTTGATTATAACGGCTCTGTCACCAAACAGAAAAACACAGTAAAACGCAGTAATCAAACTGCTGGCGGATACTCAGAGCGAATAGACGATATACGCGCCGCCCTGCTGAATGCGGGCATAGAGCCGCACAACCTGGACACACTTTTAACCGCACTGCCTGGTGCCGATGGCAAGCTGCTACGCTTCCCGACCGCCAGCAAGCCCCGCAGCAAAAACGGCTGGCTAATTGCTTACCACGACCGGGGCTTACCGTTTGTTGTTGTCGCTGGCGATTGGAGTACCGGAGCCGAAACCAAGTGGATAGCCGACACAGGCGAAACCCTGACCGATGCCGAACGCCGTGAACTCAAGCGCCGTATGGCAGAAGCCAGGCAAGCTAGAGAAACAGAGCAGGCCAACCAATGGGAGCAGGCCGCAGCCAGAGCAGCCCGCCGATGGCACGACAGCACACCGGCAGACCCGAATCATCCCTACCTATTACGCAAGGGCGTACAAGCCCACAGCGCCCGCCAGCAAGGCCGGGAGCTTGTATTGCTGCTGACAGACTACACCGGCAAGGCATGGAGCCTGCAAACGATAGACGAGGCCGGGGGTAAACGCCTGATGGCTGGAGGGCGCAAGGCCGGTAACTTCATTGTGGTAGGTGGCCCGGACTACCCCGCCCGCATTCTAATCTGTGAAGGCTACGCCACCGGCTGCACCCTGGCAGAGATTGACCCCGCCGTCCTGGTACTGGCTGCCGTGGATGCTGGCAACCTTCAGGCCGTGACAACCGGAGCACGTAACCGCTGGCCTACTGCTGACATTGTTGTTTGTGGTGACGATGACCGCCAGACCGAAGGCAATCCCGGAGCTACCAACGCTCGCGCCGCAGCAATCGCAGCCAGGGCACGCTATGCCCTACCAGAATGGCCACCAGCCGCACCGCTGAAGCTTTCCGACTTCAACGACCTGCGCAACTGGCAAAAGGGGGCCGCATGACCAAGCAACCCCCTATCTGCGCAACAGACCCGGCAACCGGCATTATCGCCCCATTGCCAGGTATTGACTCTAACCCGCTACCGCTGGCCAACAGAGCGCCTACGCCAGTCTATCCAGTAGACGCCCTGGGGGATCTGTTGGGTAACGCGGCAAAGCGCCTGGCCTATTACGTTCAAGCGCCCGTTGGCATGGCCGCGCAATCTGTATTGGCGGTAGCTTCGCTGGCGGTTCAGGGCCATGTGAATATTGAAAAGGGAAACATAGGCACCAGCCCTACAACCTTGTATTGCCTCACGATTGCAGGCAGCGGGGAGCGCAAAAGCTCGGTTGATGGTCTGGCCATGAAGCCCGTTTATGAGTATCAGGCAGAGCGCCGGGCAGAATATGAAACCTTGCTTGCAGAGCACCGGGCCGACCTGGAAGCGCACGAACTGCGGTATCAGAGCATTGTGAAAAGCTACAAGGGCACAGGCAAGAACCCCAAGCCTATGAGCCATGACCAACAGCAAGCCCTTGCCGCAGAACTGGCAGAGTTGGAACAGGCCAGGCCAACGCCGCCGCAACGCCCGCATATCCTGATGGAAGAACCCACGGCGGAAGGCATCTATAAACACTTGCTGGAAGCCCTGCCAACCGCTGGCCTGTTTTCCGATGAAGGCGGGGCGTTCTTCAGCGGGCACGGCATGGCAGACGAAGCCAAGGGCCGCACCATTACGATGCTTTCCCAACTATGGGACGGAAAGCCCTTGAGCCGCACCAGAGCAGGGGCCGGGGAGTCTGGCGTACTGGCGGGCCGCCGCCTGGCTGCACACCTGATGGTTCAGCCCGTGATAGCTGACAAGGCGTTGTCTGATTCGCTGATGATGGGGCAAGGCTTTTTGGCCCGGTTCCTGATATGCACGGAAACATCATTAGTTGGCACCCGGCTGCTGGCCAACCGCCCGCCTGATGAAAGCGTAAGGCGTGACCCTGACGTGACCCGGTTCTGGGATGCCTTGGCCGTGCTTATTCGCCAGCCCCTACCCACCAGTGAAGACGGCGAGCTTGAACCGGAAACCCTGACAATTACAGGCCCCGCGTATGATGCCTGGGTAGACACCCACGATGCGATAGAAGAACAGTTATCACGCCATGGGGAGCTATCCGAAATCAAAGAGTTCGCCGCCAAAGCTGCCGACAATGCCGCCCGGATAGCAGCGGTTCTGGCCTACTTTGAAACCCGCACAGACCCAACGCCGGATCATATCAACCGGGCTTCACAGCTTATCGGCTACTACCTGCAAACGATGATTCAACGCACACAGGAAGCCACCCAAAGCACAGCCGAGCACCAAGCGCGGGAGTTATTCGACTGGATACAGCAGACCGGCGGGGAGTTGAACGCTGACAGCTTCAACAAATTACCGACCGCTTACCGAAAGGCCCAAAAGGCCCGCGCTTTGTTATCGCTGTTGGTGGAATACGGCCATGCTGTTGTTTCAATCAATGGCCCCAACGGCAAACCCCGCGCCTGGAAGCTGCGGAAGGAACCGGGCAATGTTTGACCTGATGGGAGCCATACGCAAAAAACAGCAAGCGCCATCCCCTGCGGATTCTGCGGAAACTGCGGAAAGCCCACAACCACGGGGTTTAGAGCTTGCGGATAATTTGCGGAAAGCTGCGGATTTTTCAGCGGGTAACAATTTTTCCGCAACTATCCGCAGAAATCCGCAACCGCCTGAAAACGTGGAAGCCGCTGCTGGCAAGGGCTACGCCGGTTTATCCGCAAATCCGCAAAATCCGCAGCCCCCCACAGAACAGAAACGACAAGACCCTGACGCACTGCTGATGGATATTGCCGTAATGCTTCGCGCCAGCCCTGACCAATTACGCGCCCTGCTGAGCACAGACGACATTCAGGACATAGCCGATGGGGCGAACAGCCGGAGTTATATGCTCGACTACTTTCGGCAAATGCGCGCCGATGGAAAGCTGCCAGTTTACACAGAGCCACCGCCAGCCAAGGCCACCGAACCACCGCAGAGCCACATGGAAAGCGCCAGGGCATGGAAGCCAGCGCACGAGGCCATGATTAGCCACGTTATGGCCTGCACCGCTTTCCGTGCCCCACAGGGCCGGTATTGCAACGAGGGGGCAGCCTTTTGCCGGGTGTATCGGAATGCCCACCAAAGCACCACCAGCCCGCCAGGAGTTGATAAAACTTGAAACTAGAAAGCCCGTTACCAGAGAGAGCCGCATTTATGAGCAATAACCCCGTAACCGTCACCGACATTTTTGCACTTGAGGTAGAGCCACCGATTGACTTCACAGTACCGGCCTTTGGTCTGGATCTGGAGTTGCCAGCGGAAGGGGTGAAGCGATGAGCCACAATCCACGTAAGTTCCGCCAGCCCGTCCGCCTTATCGTTTCAGTGGAAGCCCAGACCGTGGGCGTCATTGATGCCGTAATGAATGCAGGCGGCAATCAAGGCCACCGTAATCGTTCAGAATTCGTGCGCCAGGCCATAGAGCGCGAGCTTAGACGCTGCCAGTCTGATGATTTTCAGACCAGTAACGCGCGCGAGGCTGATTAGTATTCGCCGGTTCCATATTTCACTGGTAGCCGCAGCCGGGGCTGATGATTTACGCACACGTTAGCTACACCGCCAGCCAATGATAATTTTTGCGTATCTTTACGCGAGGGCTTGATGATTTTATTGGGGTCTTTACGCGAGGGACTTTGATGATTTTCAGTAACCATAAAGTGGAGACCGGCCAAGTTGCCGGTTTTTTTGTGTCTGATGATATTTACCGCATATAAAAGGGCTGTGAAATGAGGTGAAGCCCAGACCATGAACACTATTGTCAGATTGCCCGAAAGCCCCGAAATCACCTACCACTTTCAAGCTGGCCCTTGCCATTCGCTAGTGGTTAGCGTTCACTCGGGTAAAATTGGCTGAATGGTGATCCTCCTACAGGGGACTTACACCCTATTAGTCCATGCCCATGCTGGGCGTCCACAATACGCAGCATTACGCGGCCTAGGGCCGCCGGACGCCTCGAGGGGCTGCTGCTTATTTCAGTCTTAAGGCCATTCAAGTCTAGAAAAGTGAGTTGGGATCATGCTTATTAAAAGTGGATACATATTCGTTCTGACATTTTTGCTCTCGCTGTCAGGGTGCGCCGTGCTAGACGAGATGGCAGGGTTGCCGGTCAACGAGGGTAACGGGTATGCCATTGAGCACGACAGAAAAATTTATGGGGGCGGAGTCCATATTGAGTACCGCGATTCAGGGTTGTTGGAGAGCGAGATCAAAAAAAGAATGGAAAATAGAATGGCATCCGAGTTCGAACTGCAGCAGGCTCTGGATCAAATCCCCGCTGGCGGGCGGATTTTCGTTCACTATGAAGCGATCACTGTAGAGGCGGCAAATACCGAATGGCTTGAGTACGTACTTTTCAAGGATGGTGAGGAAATTTACCGGAGAAAGGGCAAGGATCAGATTGCTGAAGTGCCCACGTCATACTCCGGCGGAATCGGTTTTTGGTGGAATATTGATGTTGTAGACATTCGTCAACCAATCACAGTACCTTTTAAGTTTATCGTTATCAGTAACTTAAAGTACCAGCGCGACACTTTCACTATTTCAAAGCCCTAACGATCACAGGCACGGCAACGCCTACTACATTGCGGCTTCGCCTTCATTCTATAGCCGCGCATGTTGTTGGCGTTCTTGTATGGTCGAGACGCCTACTCGGAACGAACCTATAAAATGAGAAATTAAATGAAATACGACGTTATTACGCAAGATCAAGTTGACCAGAGAAACTATTGGATCGACGAAATAAGTCGACTTAGCGGTAATTTTGGTGTGGACGCAGATAAGGTAGAAAATGAGATTAACGTTGAAATTAAAAAGACCGGGATAACCGCAGTGTTAGGCCACCTGAGATTATGCGGGGCAATTCCCGAAAGCTACGGGCACGATACAAGTGAAGAAAAGCTCTACTCCAAATACACGGATGTGGTAATCCACGAAGCATTTTCCGCGATGGGTTTGCAGAGCCTGGTTCTAAAGACCAGAGCTGATGTGGCAGACGTGGAATGTGTCGCGGAAGACTATAGCTTTGTCGCAGATGCAAAAGCATTCAGGTTGAGTCGAACAGCAAAAAACCAAAAGGACTTTAAAGTGCAAGCTATGGATGGCTGGAAACATGGAAAACCCTACGCTATTGTCGTTTGTCCTGTTTACCAGCTTCCATCACGAAGTAGTCAGATCTATCATCAGGCTGCAACACGATCAGTTTGCGTAGGGACGTATTCGCATCTTGCAGTGCTTGTTCAGTACGCGGAGCTGGTCTCTAAGTCAAAAGCAATTGAACTACTCAAGGAACTATTTGTAAGTGTTGAGTCTATGAATCCATCGAAAGATGCACCAGCCTATTGGCAATGTTTGAATAGAACAATGCTTGGTTTCGACAAAAAAATTAGAGATCTGTGGCGAGAAGAAAAAATAGCTTCTGCTGAATCAGTTAATATATCCAGAGAAGAATCTCTGCACTTTTTAGCGTCAGAGCGCGAAAGGCTCATGAAAATGTCTAAGGAACAGGCTATCTCAGAAATTCTAAAGTCTAGCAAAATAGACAGCAAAATAAGAGCGGTACAGTCAGTATGCGATAATGGCCTATTTGGAATGGTGTAAGAAATGAGTGAAGATTTCCTTAATAAGATAACTTTTGGCGATTGTGTCGATTATATTCCAAGCCTAGATAACGAAAGCGTTCATCTTCTCCTCTCTGATATTCCGTATGGTATTAGTCTAGACGACTGGGATGTTCTTCATGGCAATACAAATTCTGCGCTTCTTGGAAGCTCCCCTGCCCAGCATGGAAAGTCAGGATTTAAACGTAGAGGGAAGCCAATTAACGGCTGGTCACAGGCAGATAGAAATATTGGCTTGGAATATCAGGAATGGTGCCGTAAATGGTCTAGTTTGGTTTATGAGAAAATGAAACCTGGCTCTTTTGCGTTTATATTCGGAGCACGAAGGACGATTCATAGAGTTATAAACGCATTTGAAGATTCTGGTTTTCTATTAAAAGATACATTAGCTTGGAAGAAAGGGTCGGCGCACCATAGAGCCCAACGCGTTAGTATCGTCATGGAGCGTCGAGGTTTAACCGAAGAAGCAGAAAAGTGGGAAGGTTGGAGGCTTGGTAATCTTGCGCCAATTTGGGAGCCGATAGCTTGGTTTGTGAAACCGTATACCATTGGTGGCACAATAACAGATAACATATTAAATCATGAAGTTGGGGCAATGAATATTGCAGAGTGCAATATTAACAATGCAAGCCCTACAAACCTTTTGGAATTTGCTTTTAAAAAAAGTGAAGATCGATTACATGAAGCTCAAAAGCCAATTGATTTGATTAAATATCTTATAAAGTTAAGTACGAGGGAGGGGCAGGTGGTTCTTGATCCGTTTATGGGGAGCGGAACCACTGCCGCAGCCGCCCTATCTCTCAATCGTCAGTTTATAGGGTTCGAATCTAGCAAGGAGCACTGGGTTAATGCCTCCGGCCGAATTAAAAATAGCAACTGTGAAAAAAAAGCAGACAAAAAAACCGTTAAGCAGGAAGCATTGTTTTAAAGATCGGCTAATCGGATAGGCAGAGGTATCTGGCCTCCAGCCCCCACAATGCCCTGCATGCGGGTCAGCACAGGGCGTTTCCCGAAAACCTTCAGAATAATTCGCTGAATTTCAGATTGCATCCTAGGCATTCAAAAATGCGTTCAGACATCACCTTTATTCCTTCTCTTTTGGCTATTGAGTGCCTTTACTTCACCGCGTAGTTCAGCGGCTTCCTGTTGGGTCAATTCCAGCTTTTCGCGCATCTTGGCCGTAGCTGACCGATGCTGCTCAATTTCAGTTTGAGCGGCTTCTAATCGAGCTTCTGAGTGCTCTTTAGCCGTTGCCAGTTTATTATTCCGGCTCTCCAGGGATTCGACTTTTTTGGTTTCGGCGGCAAGGGCTTCACGGTGATTCCCTTGGATCGTATCAGTCTCGCTTTTGTGATCCTTCCGAATCATTTTGGTTTCTTCCTGGTGTTCCTTTTGATTCTGCTCAAGCTTGGATTCAAGCGACTCTGAGCGCTTCTCGGACTTCTCCAAGGACTTGCGCAACTCGGTAACAGTTGCTTTTAGAGACTCAATTTCTGCTGTCTTTTTCGAAAGTGCCTCAGACGTATCTGACCGAAGATTCATCAGGCGGTCTTTATAATTAACCAGTTCTGCTTGGACTTTTTGAAGTTCTTCAGAAGAGTCAGAAACTTGTTTCTTCAGATCTTCCTGCTCAGATTCTAGAAGTTCGACCGCTTCCTGGGCTTCAGCCAGTTCGGATTCAGACTGTTCACGAGCAACCTTCAAAGCTTCACGTTCAGTGGATAAGCGGCGTTCAGCTTCATTGATGGCAGCATTCCAGATTGCGCCCTGGAGCTGTTCCAGGCGTTCAGTAATAACTTCCGGCACTTGCACTTCAGCAAGCTCATGCTCTTCTGATCGTTTCTCATTCCAGATCTTCATCGCTTCTGAAATAGTTGTGAAAGAACCACCGCCCAATTCGGTGCGGACTTTGGCTTGAGTAGGTTTTTCGCCCCGCTCAGCAATACGATCAGCAGCTTGATGAATGGTTTCAGTTGTAAGTGCCATAGTGATAATCCTTTTTGTATGTAATGTATGTAGATAGTATAATACTAAATACAACATAATACAACAACTAATACAAAAAAAGGGCCGAAGCCCTCTTTTATAATTTTTGTTATCTCTTATCTAGGCGCAGGCCCTGGTTCCAACTTCGTTCCACCACCCCCACTTCCGCCATGACGAGGCCAGTCAATACCTCTGGTACGGCACTCAGTCGCCCATTTTTTTGGGTTCTCGATGTAACCTTTCAGAGTGTCATTCCAGTCATTACCGAGCCTCGGAGCGTCACGCTCGATAGTCATGCCTTCGGGTGCCAAGTCTCTAAGCTGTGCTTCAAAATCACACCCGGATTTATCGTTATCCACCGCGATCACCAGCGTTTGTCCGGCTTCGTGAGCATTGCTCAAAACCGCTTTCAGAACATCCAACTGATCAGGGCTCATGCTGCCTGCAAAGCTCACATAAGCGTCTTTAGATGTGCCTACGGCCTCAGCATGGCTCAAAGCATCAATTGCGGTTTCAGTGATTATCAGTCGATCAGACTTGCCAGTGTTCGTTGAGTACCAAATCGACTTCTTTCCACCGGACGCGAAGCCAGTAAAACCTTCGTAATTCTTGATTTCATAGCCACTCAGGCCCTCACGGTCATAATGCAGGAACAGGGCGTTACCGCGCTGATCGCGGCGAATAACACTAGAGAAACGGGGATCAGCAAGGGTTTCGGAATGAATGCCACGGCTGACCAGGTATTCATGCGTACCAGCAGGCTGACTGCGGCCAATAACTTGCAACACTTTCTGCCGGTCAGCTGTGCTTCGCACTGGTTTCTTGATCTTGTGATTGATCGGAGCTGACTGGCCGATCCAGGGCCTCAGCTCCTTTCGGACCTGGCCAAGATTCAAACCTTTTCGGCGCTGCACAAAATCAATAATTGAACCGTTGTCGGCGTTGTCACGAACTGAAAAATAGATACCGTGGCCGTCCTGACCAGTGGCAACAATAATCTTGTCGTTATCGCTTTCGCGCTGCATCACGAAGCTGTTGCGACTGGATTCGTTACTGATCAAGTCATAACCCTCACTCGCTGCGTATTCCGGCAAGCTGATCTCACGTTTAAAACGTTCCAGCTCATCGCCCCTATGCTGCCTCACCGCTCCAATTCCTCTTTCAAAAGATCCGCTACTTCTTCGTAACGCTCTATCAGAATTTTCTGCTGCCCTGCCAACCTCATCACTTGCTGTGCTGAGGTAGCGACTTGCTCCTGCAAGCTGTTCACCTGCGTCATCAAACGCTGCTCGCGCTCTTGTGATTCCTGCTGTGACAGCCTCAACATATCCATTAATCTCTGCTCTAACTCTGTCATAGCCTGCCCTCAGGGTTTGTTTAATTTGATTACCCAGCTCCCAGATTTCGCCTGGTAAAGATCTGGTTCGGTCTCCAGCAAAAGATATTGATCGCCCGACTGCTCTAAGTACTGAACTGCTGCGGGAAGCTTCTTTAAAGTTTGCTGGGCTGAACGGATCTCCTGCTTTGTCTCCATAAGCTCCTGCGACATTAAATGCATCGCTGCCCAACTCCCGCCTAAGATGGTTACTAAGATCATCAAGGCTGGCAGGCTGTACTTCAGCAGGCCCCATTTCAGGCTGTTCAGTGCTGCGGTTTTGTTCCTGCTGGATGCCTTCTCTATTTCCGTTAGGTCGTTTTTGAGCTTCTTCCTGGTTGTCGCGCTCGACTGCGACACCTGCGTTTCCAGGCTCTCGATCAGGTCCACCACTTGTTTGATCTGAGCGCTGGTATCTCTCTTTGTGATAGTCAGTTCGTCGCTCAATCCATCCCGTAAGCTCTGCACGAGCTTTTTGAGCTGACTCAAGCTCAGTTGTTCTACTTTCTCCAGGTCCTGTTGACGCTTCTGCGACAAGGTTTCTGAGAGCGCTTCCATCGAATTCTTCTGCATATATTGCACCTTTTAATCTAACTGCCTTGTTAAACCCCGTTGGTTTAACCGACACATAATCTTTCCCCTGGCGAGTGACTTCGCCCAGCTCTTCAAGACTGGCAACAACCCCGGATCTATCATTTACTAAACCGTCAGCAACCCGGTTTCTAAGCCATTCCGTGATTTCCTCACGGGCTTTTGCTTGGCTTTGCAGAATCGGCTTGTCATAAGTCGGTGGTGTATTCACTAGGCGAGATCGAACAGGATCATCGGGACGCGCCCAAGAATTTTCGTAATTCCAGGAATCCCGTAGGGCGTCGTAATATTTCGAATGACCAGGCGGAGCCACGTTCAACGCTTTTCCAGTCGATAGTTCCACTCTCGGAACCACCATATGCAGCTCGGTGTTTCCTTCGTGGGTATGGCGAACCCACAAAATGTCGTACTGATCTGGCTCAAGGCCAGAAAAAGCCAAACCTTCGAAATCGTCCATCATCTCCCGCTGCTGCTTTTCAGTAGGAGCATCATCAACGTGAAAAGCGACAACGCCGGACGTGTACTTGTGCCGATTGTCGATGCTGTCTATCAGTCTCCGAGTGGCTTCAGGACTACCCCGCAGCACTTCAGGTGCAGGATCACGACGACGAAAAACGACATTTCCCCGGTCATCGCGTAAAGGTCGGCCTCTTGAATCGCTCTGGCGCACGTACTCACTGGTTAAATATTCGGTTGGACCGCGCCCACCACCAGTGCCTTTATCAAAGAATTTAATGTGCATCCGGATCTTCCTCCTGGTCACGTCTTCCAGGTTGGGTAGGAATATCTGCGAGCTGACGCTCAACAGCTAACAAAGCACGAATTACAGCCATCGCCTCAGCGTCGGATTTATAGGTGTTTGCCCAGCGCGAGACCTGATTCAGGTTGTTACCGATTTTCGACAATTCTCGAATAAGGGCAGGATCGACACGCTTCACACGTCGCTTCTTAACTGGTTCTCGATAGACCAATTTGGCAGCACTCATGTGCTGACGAATCAAGTCGGCAAGAGTCAGGCCGGATAATTCAGCCATACGATGCCAGGAGCCTTTTTCAGACTCCGAAACTTTCACATGCACCCATTTGTCACGTTTCATCCGACCACTCTTTTTCCTACTGCCCAATCCGCGTAGCGGGTAAATGCGCGACTTGTCGCGTCATCTTTAAGCCGGTTTATCCGGCTCGGGACCCACGAAGTGGGTTGTGGGATTCAAGGGAGCAAAGCTCCTTTGACCAGCCCCGGTAGATGCCCCAAAGGGGTAGCTACCGGGTAGGCTAGCTTAACATACTTAACTTCATAGTAACAGTATATCAGGAGTTGAATCAAGCCGTGGTTTTTTCTATCAAGGATGTTACCTGCGGCAACTGGGCGGTAGGAAAAACAATGGTCGGTTTGTGGGGTTTGTGTGCTTCTGAAGTGGCTTTCGACTTTGCGTATAGCCCTCTCATTACCAGGGCAGGCCCTCTCAAGGGGTCTGTCCGATAGTATTTATTAGTAAATACTAGTACGGTTTTTCCGGTGATCTCTGAAACCGGCCTGTACCAAGGGCTGGAGCACGATTTTATATTTTTGAAACGTCCCCAATTAGTCGGTACAACGTCCCCAATTAGTCGGTACAACGTCCCCAATTAGTCGGTAATGATTTCTGTCAGATTTCAGCATCTTACTGGTATATATCTGCCTGATAACGATAAAAAATCTGACAAACGGGGGTTTTTTGCTTATAAAACGTCCCCGATTAGTCGGTAGTCAGCCTCATTAAAATCAACGCTTTAGGGATTTCTCGTATCATAAACGATCCCTTTTTTTATAATTTCAGTGGTTAATAATCCGGGATCTCCGAACAGTAGCTTTAGCTTTCTGGCCTCGGCCCTCTACTTTGATGTTCCAGCCGTGTAGTTCGGTGATCTCTGAGAGCCCTTTGTTTATGCGATCCCGCCGACTACGTGTCGTTGAGGGATTTTTGCTAGGGGTTCCCCAGACCTTTTCGGCCAATTTATCTAGTGACATGCTTTGGGTATTGCCTGGCTTGCACCAAGCAGAAAGCCAAGCATGGGCCAACTGTGCGGCTTCAGCGTGGAGTCTACGGCGTTCATCAAGTGAAACGTGGACATACTGACCACCGAGTGCTTTGGCGAATCGCCCATTAAGTGCAATGTTTATTTTTCCATCTGGCGCAGATGCCCAAGAAAGTAAATTCATCGACCATTCATAGCCCTGTTTTTTCGCCCGTGATCCAACCATCGATAGGCGTTCCAAGCAGTCCTCAAGCATGCCGTAATTTTGACCCTTATCATCGAGGCCAGCGGCCTGAATCAGAGAGTAACGAGAGGTGGTTAAAACCACAGCTCGATCAAAAACTGCATGTTCTTGCGGGTCTAGATCGAGCCAGAGTTGCTGGCCACGATCACCAGTTACATCTGCATGCAATTCTTGGTTGTCCATCCCGGCCATGCCAATCGCTGCAAGTAATACCGACTGATCGCGAGTATCGAGGGCTCTCCAAACTAAAAAGCTGATTTCCATCCCATCAAATTCAGCATCTATTTTGAGTCCGCCAGGGCGAGGTCCTGGGGTTTTGGGTCTGAAAAGAGAGGCCAGTGCAGTAGCTGGGTCATGCTTCGCATGAGTAATCGAGCTACTACGCTTTTTTGAAAGGGCTTTATCAGTCATTGAACTCACCCTTAGCCTTCCCCCTAGTTCGGCGGCTTTTCGCTTCTACAAGCTCTACAGGAGCCAGTACGCCACCTTCTCGTCGTTCATACCACTGATCGAGGGGAGTGGCATCGTAATTCTGCTTGGAAACGCCAAAGCGGACGAAAAAACCGCGCCGGTCGTTGCCAATTGGGGCTTTGTCTCCAGATCGATTAGACAGTTTTTCAGACTCTTGCTCGGTCATTTTCGCAACAAATCCGCACCATCTCGCGTTGTCGATCAGTGCAGAAGCGCCCCGAGCTGCTTGTTGTTGGTCGCCCTGCCCATCTTTAGCACTTCCTTTGCTGACGTGGTGTAGATATAGCACTGAAGCTCCTGTGCGTGCTGCAACGTGCTCCAGCATACCGACGAGTCGTGCCATGTCGCCGTTTGAATTTTCGTCGAGTTGGTGGATGCGCGAGAGTGTATCCAGCACGATGAGTCGTGCGCCAGAGCAATACTCAATGAGTCGATCCAAATGCCGTTGATCCATCACATTGAGTCGCTTCCCCATAATGGGCTCAAGGATCAGATTGTCACTGATGGCTTGTCTTGCGTCCTGATTAAGATGCTTTCCGATACTGTGAACACGGCGAACCAATGCAGGTTCAGGATCTTCTCCAGCGAAATAAACCACCGGCCCTGTTTTAACTGGATTGAGTTTAACCAGATCTCCACCGGCAACAGTGCAGGCCACGGCCATAGCCGCCTCTAATGCCCAATAGCTTTTACCAGTCGCACCTGGCGCAACCAGGGCACCGACGGTGCCGGTTAAAAAGCCAGGCCAGATAAAATCGAGTTCAGGTGGCTCTTGTGTAAATGCGTCGAGTATTTTGATCGGCATTGATTACATCCTTTATTTCTTTCATGTTATTTTGCTATCATTAAAGCATTAAAGCAAGTATTATTGTTTTAAAGAATGATAGAAAGGTGGAATCATGATCGTTTTGGTTGGCAGTGAGAAGGGAGGCGTAGGCAAAAGTACGATAGCTGCGCATGTAGCCGTAAGGCTTTCCATGACAGGAAAGCCAACAATATTAATTGATGCAGACCCACAAGCGACATCTTGGGCCTGGGCGCAAGCTCGGAATAAATATAAGCCTGATTCGCTGAGGGTAGAAACAACCAAGATGACAGGCGATATAAGGCCAGGGATAAAAGACCTGGCAGCGTCATACGGCCATATCGTAGTCGATTGTGGCGGCGCTGATTCCGTGGCTCTAAGGAGCGGTATGATGATCGCGCATAGGTTAATAATCCCGTCAAAGGTGGCACGGAGAGATCTCGAAACACTCAAGCACGTTTCGACTCTTGTCCATACTGCCAATGAAAAGCGAGAGAGTGAGGGACAGAGTCAGCTCCTTGCTCGGGTGGTTTTCAATATGACTAGGGCGCTACCAAATTTTTGGACCAGGATCGAAGGAGCGAAAAAGGTGGTTGAGTCGCTGGGGCTGGGAGTTTGCCCATATCCGATCGTTGAGAGAGTCAGTTACGACGACACTCAATACCAAGGTGGAACAGTTTTCGATGATAAAACTGACCAAAAAGCTATCGATGAAATGGAGCGTGTTTTGAAATCATTGCTCCGTAAAGAAAATACGGAGTAGGACTTATGACAAAACCAAATTTTGATCTGAATGATGATTTTGTGAAAGGTGCAGAAGATCGAGCTAGTGAGCATAAAGCAAAACCCAGAGATAACCTGGTCATGCTAAATTCTCGGGTTCCAAAAGAGCTACGTGATCGCCTAAAATTTGCAGCTTTGATCCATGACCGGTCAAACGGTTCTATTGTCATTGAAGCACTTGAGAACTGGTTAAATGCAGCAGAATCGAAAGAGCCAAAAAGTACCGCCTTTGATAATGACGGTCTTTAGTTCTCAGAATCATTTTTCTGCTGCGCAACAGGTGAGCGGCTGGCTGGGTTCGGAGGCCAAATAACCTCCTCAGCTTGCCCGAGTGTCCGCAGGCTTAACAATCACAGGCACGGCGACGGCTGTTACATTGCGGCTTCGCCTCCATTCTGTAGCCGCGCATGTTGTTGGCGTTTTTGTATGATCGGAACGCCTACTCGGAACGAACCTATAAAATGAGAAGTTAAATGAAATACGACGTTATTACGCAAGATCAAATTGATCAGAGAAACTATTGGATCGACGAAATAAGTCGACTTAGCGGTAATTTTGGTGTGGACGCAGATAAGGTAGAAAATGAGATTAACGTTGAAATTGAAAAGACCGGGATAACCGCAGTGTTAGGCCACCTGAGATTATGCGGGGCAATTCCCGAAAGCTACGGGCACGATACAAGTGAAGAAAAGCTCTACTCCAAATATACAGACGTGGTAATCCACGAAGCATTTTCCGCGATGGGTTTGCAGAGCCTGGTTCTAAAGACCAGAGCTGATGTGGCAGACGTGGAATGTGTCGCAGAAGACTATAGCTTTGTCGCAGATGCAAAAGCATTCAGGTTGAGTCGAACAGCAAAAAACCAAAAGGACTTTAAAGTGCAAGCTATGGATGGCTGGAAACATGGAAAACCCTACGCTATTGTCGTTTGTCCTGTTTACCAGCTTCCATCACGAAGTAGTCAGATCTATCATCAGGCTGCAACACGATCAGTTTGCGTAGGGACGTATTCGCATCTTGCAGTGCTTGTTCAGTACGCGGAGCTGGTCTCTAAGTCAAAAGCAATTGAACTACTCAAGGAACTATTTGTAAGTGTTGAGTCTATGAATCCATCGAAAGATGCACCAGCCTATTGGCAATGTTTGAATAGAACAATGCTTGGTTTCGACAAAAAAATTAGAGATCTGTGGCGAGAAGAAAAAATAGCTTCTGCTGAATCAGTTAATATATCCAGAGAAGAATCTCTGCACTTTTTAGCGTCAGAGCGCGAAAGGCTCATGAAAATGTCTAAGGAACAGGCTATCTCAGAAATTCTAAAGTCTAGCAAAATAGACAGCAAAATAAGAGCGGTACAGTCAGTATGCGATAATGGCCTATTTGGAATGGTGTAAGAAATGAGTGAAGATTTCCTTAATAAGATAACTTTTGGCGATTGTGTCGATTATATTCCAAGCCTAGATAACGAAAGCGTTCATCTTCTCCTCTCTGATATTCCGTATGGTATTAGTCTAGACGACTGGGATGTTCTTCATGGCAATACAAATTCTGCGCTTCTTGGAAGCTCCCCTGCCCAGCATGGAAAGTCAGGATTTAAACGTAGAGGGAAGCCAATTAACGGCTGGTCACAGGCAGATAGAAATATTGGCTTGGAATATCAGGAATGGTGCCGTAAATGGTCTAGTTTGGTTTATGAGAAAATGAAACCTGGCTCTTTTGCGTTTATATTCGGAGCACGAAGAACGATTCACAGAGTTATAAATGCATTTGAAGATTCTGGTTTTTTATTGAAAGATACATTGGCTTGGAAAAAAGGGTCGGCGCACCATAGAGCCCAGCGCGTTAGTATCGTCATGGAGCGTCGAGGTTTAACCGAAGAAGCAAAAAAGTGGGAAGGTTGGAGACTTGGTAATCTTGCGCCAATTTGGGAGCCGATAGCTTGGTTTGTTAAGCCGTATACCATTGGTGGCACAATAACAGATAATATATTAAATCATGAAGTTGGGGCAATGAATGTTGCAGAGTGCAATATTAACAATGCAAGCCCTACAAACCTTTTGGAATTTGCTTTTAAAAAAAGTGAAAATCGATTGCATGAAGCTCAAAAGCCAATTGATTTAATTAAATATCTTATAAAATTAAGTACGAGGGAGGGACAGGTGGTTCTTGATCCGTTTATGGGGAGCGGAACCACTGCCGCAGCCGCCCTATCTCTCAATCGTCAGTTTATAGGGTTCGAATCCAGCAAGGAGCACTGGGTTAATGCCTCCGGCCGAATTAAAAATAGCAAGTGTGAAAAAAAAGCAGACAAAAAAACCGTTAAGCAGGAAACGTTGTTTTAGAGATCGGCTAATCGGATAGGCAGAGGTATCTAACCCTCAGCCCACACCACCCTGCACGTGGGTGCAGCTTGGTCACGCAAACTTAAAGAAAGTTGAAATCCAGTTTGCCCGCGTGCGCCCTAGTAGCATCCACCTGTAGACAAATGCTGACATTTTTCCCGATGGAATATGGCAAATGGCAGCAAGGTTTAGGGCTGGTACGAACGCCGAATGCTCAGAAATTCTCAGGTCCGCACTAGTTCGCAGCATT
>Ga0307973_1000677_pt1 | contig 17637 bp, 16 predicted proteins | sample OrgLakmetagen782_FD_201837 | JGI IMG/M metagenome (GOLD analysis project Ga0307973, IMG submission 201837) | Saline water microbial communities from Organic Lake, Antarctica - #782 | ecosystem: Environmental > Aquatic > Non-marine Saline and Alkaline > Saline | place: Antarctica: Organic Lake...
TGCATTAAGAGACGAATAATATGTTTAATAGAGACAAATGGAGTGAAGTCATTGAGTCCTTAACGTCTAATTTATTTAGAACGATATTGACTGCCTTTGGAGTATTCTGGGGTATTTTTATTCTTGTAATTTTACTAGCTGCTGGGAACGGCCTAGAGAATGGAGTTAAACAGATATTTGATGGAATTTCTTCTAATTCCATGTTTATGTGGTCTCAGACGGTTTCCAAATCCTACAATGGCTTACCCAAAGGACGTCGATATAATTTTGAGCTTAATGATGTTGCAGAAATTAAGAGGGAAGTTAATGGTCTAAAGTATGTCTCTCCAAGAAACCAGCTTGGAGGTTTTGGCGGAGATAATAATGTTGTAAGGGGCCTTAAAAGTGGTGCGTTCAATGTTTATGGGGATTATCCAGATATACAGTTTCAAGAGCCAATGAAAATCTTAAAAGGTAGATTTCTAAACCAGAATGATATCGAAAATAAACGTAAAGTAGCAGTCATCGGGGAAGGCGTTATTAAAGGGCTTTACGATTTTGATGAAGATCCAATAGGTACTTATGTAAAAGTACAAGGAGTGAACTTTATGGTCATTGGCGTTTATAAAAAAAGAGGTTTAGGAGGAGGTAATGCAGAAGAAGACCAAAAACAAATTTATGTTCCCTTTACAGCCTATTCTCAAGCCTTTAATATGGGGCAAACAGTAGGTTGGATGGCTATTACCGCAGAGGATGATAACTCGATTACCAAACTAAAGTCTCAGGTGTTTGATATCATAAAGCGAAATCATGATATCGCTCCAGAGGATGATAGAGCCATTGGAAATTTCGATTTATACGAGCAGTTTTCTAAAGTTTCAGGTTTGTTTATTGCTCTAAATGCTGTCGCCTATTTTGTTGGCATCCTTATTTTGCTCTCAGGTGTTATAGGGATTAGCAATATAATGCTTATCGTGGTGAAAGAAAGAACAAATGAAATTGGAGTTAGACGAGCCCTAGGAGCAACTCCTTGGCAAATAAGAGGACAGATTTTATTTGAATCTGTATTCTTAACTATTATTGCAGGCATGACAGGTATAATATTCGCAACAGGAGTATTAGCGATTGTTAATGCACTCCTTCCCAAAGGTGCAGATATCCCCTTTGCCAATCCTAGTGTAGATTTAGTAACCGTCACTATAGCATTAAGTATACTCATTGTTTCAGGTCTTTTAGCTGGATTTATTCCTGCTCAAAACGCAATACGTGTAAAACCTGTAGATGCTTTAAGAACCGAATAAAAAATAAACTTACCTAATAGTAATTAAACATGAAAAAAGTTGTCACCATTATTGTATTGCTAGTTATTGTAGCTCTTTTTGGAGGGTCTCTATTTTACCTCTACCAAAAAAATCAAGAAAATCCAGAAATTTTTAAAACGGAATCTCCTACAACTCAAACCATCGTTAAAAAAACAATGGCTACCGGAACTCTTGTGCCAAGAGAAGAAGTTGATATCAAACCCAATATCTCTGGGGTTGTGGACAGACTCTTTGTAAAAGCTGGAGATAACGTAGAGGTTGGAGATATGATAGCTCAACTTAAAGTGGTTCCCAATATTACCAACCTAAACTCTGCAAAAAACCAAGTTAGACAGTCTAAAATCAATCTTGAAAACGAGAAAAAGGTTTTTAACAGGCAAAAAGAATTATATGAAAAGGGCGTCATCTCAGAAAATGATTTTGATCTTGCCAGAAATTCATACGACAATGCATTGCAAACTGTAAAGGCAGCCGAGGAGAATCTTGAAATCATAAGTACAGGAACTACTCAAGATGCAGGAAATGCAGCCACTACAGAAATAAAGGCTAGAATATCTGGAATGGTTTTAGACGTTGCTGTTGAGGTAGGAAACCAAGTTATTGAAGCCAATAATTTCAATGAAGGAACAACCATAGCTACTATTGCTAAAACAGATGATATGATTTTTCAAGGAAAAGTTGACGAATCTGAAGTAGGTAAAATAAAAGAAGGACTTCCTTTAGAAATTACTGTCGGAGCTATTGAAGATGAAACCTTCAATGCTATATTAGATTACATTTCCCCTAAAGGAACCGAAGAGAATGGTGCTGTTCAGTTTGATATAGAGGGTAGTTTAAAAGAGACTAAGGGGATTTTTATAAGAGCTGGGCTTAGTGCAAATGCTTCAATTATATTAGAACGATCTACAGATGTATTAGCGATAAGTGAGTCTTTGGTGCAGTTTGAAAAAGAAACAAAAGAACCCTTTGTTGAGGTCGAAGTTGGTGACCAGCAGTTTGAGAAAAAAATGGTAGAACTAGGACTAAGCGATGGAATAAATGTTGAAGTGATTTCTGGCGTTGAAGAAAGCGATAAAATAAAAGTATGGAATAGAGTTGAAGAACCTGTTGCTGGAAACCCTAGAAGAAGATAATTAAAGATGATGAAAATGAAACTTACCTTATCAATATTAAGCCTTATCCTCTTAGGATGTTTTTCTGGTCTTAAAGCGCAAACCGATATACCTGCAAGATGGACTCTTGAGGCTTGTGTAAAATATGCCATGGATAATAATATATCCATTAAGCAATCGATGCTCGATCTAGAAACTGCAGACATCAGTAAAAGTGAAGCTATAGGAAACTACCTGCCTTCACTTAACGGGAATTCTAACAATACCTGGAACTCTGGTTTAACTCAGAATATAACCACAGGAGTGCTGGAGAGCCAAGTGACACGTAACTTTTCTGTAAATGCAACCTCAGGAATAACCATATTTGACGGTTTACGAAATTTAAGAGTATTCCAGAGAGCTAAACTAGAGCAGTTAGCAAGTCAGTATTCACTTCAATTGATGAAAGATGATATTGCTTTATTTGTCGCAAATGCTTATTTACAGATCCTCGTCAATAAACAGCAACTTGAAGTTTTGATAGAGCAGAATAATGTGACTCAAGAGCAAATTGAACAAACACGAAAAACTGTAGAGATAGGCACTGCCCCTCAGGGAGACTTGTTAGAAATTGAAGCCATAAATGCAGACGAAGAACAGCAAATCATTGTCGCTGAAAATAATTTAAGAATCTCAAAAATCAACTTAGCACAAACACTACTTATAAAAAATTATAAAAATTTTGATATTGCAGATGATGAGTATAATGTTCCTATCACAGATATTATGTCTAACACACCTGAAGAGATTATTGCAAAATCAAGGGAAGAGCGTTACGAAGTTAAAGTGGCAGAGCAAAATGTAGATTTAGCTATAAAAGATGTTCAAATAGCTAGATCGCAGCTTTACCCGTCATTAAGCGGTTTTATTAACTACAACACCAGGGAAACAGATAGAGAAAGAACAGTTCAAACTGGTATAGATCCAAACAACCCCACCAGACAAATTGGAATTGTTGAGTCTACAGGAGGAGCTGTAGTCACTCCAAATTTTCAATTCGAAACGATAGGGCCAAGAGATTTTATAAACCAATTGTGGAGAAATGACGGTTTAACTTATGGTGTACAACTTGATATTCCCGTTTTCAATGGTTTTGCAACAAGAAACTCTATTAAGAGAGCGGAAGTGAATACCAGACGTGCAGAATTTCAGTTGGAGCAAGCTGAGTTGGATTTGGAATCCAATGTATACCAAGCTTATGTAGATGCTCAGGGATCGGCCAAGGCCTATGAGGCAGCCTTAAAGGCTGTCGAGTCTCAAGAACTAGCTTTTGAATATGCTCAGCAACGCTTCGAAGTGGGTGTGTCTAATGCTTTTGAACTAAGTCAATCTAAATTTAGATTAACCAATGCAGAGAATAGATTAATTAATTCTAAATACGACTATATTTTCAACTTAAAAGTCTTAGAATTGTTTTTTGGAATTCGAATTGTTGAATACTAAACCCTTATCTATTGAGTTTAATTCTTTGTATTGAAACCTCTACAACCAATTGTTCTATAAGCATTGGAAGAGATGGACGGTTGTTAGCCTTAAAAGAAATCAACAGTAAAAACTTTTCACATTCTGAACAGTTACATACATTTATAAAGGAACTACTAAGATCTGAAGATATATCTATTAAAGAACTTAGTGCAGTTTCTATAAGTAAGGGTCCTGGTTCTTATACAGGTTTAAGGATAGGTGTTTCTGCTGCGAAAGGTTTAGCTTATGCCCTAAATATTCCTTTGATTTCTGTATCGACCTTGTTGTGTTTAGCAAAGCAGGTTGAAATCACTAAAGGACTTATTATCCCAATGCTAGATGCTAGAAGAATGGAAGTCTATTCTGAAATCTTTGATGCTAGTTATGAAAGTAAGCGAGAAATTAAGGCTGAAATATTGGAGGAAACCTCATTTCATAATGAATTAGAAGCTGGTGAAGTTCACTTTATAGGAACTGGAGTGGAAAAATTTCAAGCGATCTGCCATCATCCCAACGCTGTTTTTCACAAAGAAAAACTCCCGTCTGCAAAGGAGCAATACCCTATAGCGAAACGGAAGTTTGATGATAATATTTTTGAGGATGTGGCTTATTTTGAGCCTTATTACCTCAAAGATTTTGTGAGTAATAACAAATGACTAAAGTGAATTATAATAAAATATAGTTCGTTTTAGTTCATTTTCAGCTTCTTTATCGCTTCCTCTAAACTTGAATTTGCTAGATTTAATAAAATCTTTTATTAACTCCTTTTCTTTATTTTCAAAAGAATCTAGAATATCCCACCTGTCAGCTTCTATAGAAGAAAAAGTTTGACCTGAATCTTTAGAAATGTAATAAGTGAAATTTGTGATCAACTGAGGGGGAGTATCTCTTTGGTAGGAAGTTTCCGCCGATGTTCCTGAGAGATATTCCTGATAGTATTTTTTGAATAATACAATTTTTTTATCTTCACCGTTTAAGACCTCTAAATAGCCGCTATCTCCGTCAAAAAAGATGTCATCATTAAAATAAAGTTTAAACAGCTTTCCTTCAATTAAGTATTCGTAAGTATCTATTCTTTTTAGAACTCTTTTTTGTTCTAGATTACTTTTCAAATCACTCTCATACTGCACTTCAACTTGATCATAAAATATATTATATCTTAAACTAGCCTTTATTGCAGAATTTTCTTTAGAGTTATCCATAATAACTCCAGGTTTGAACTCTTCAGTAAGAAAAGGAGAACCCTCAATATCTTTTAAATCCATTTTTCCATCTTCGGTATCGATAGTGTATATCTCTCCAGATTGACGGACGACTTGTTCTCGGTTAAATTCAGCTTGTCCAGGAGTTTGAGCACTAACATTAAATGAAAATAAAACCAAAATTAATAAACTGAGTTTAATAGACTTTTTCATAATATTTTTTTTAATAAATATACCAAAAATTATTCCGCTTTCTTATTCATATCGTATAAATGTACATCGCGTTGCGGAAATGGGAAGGAAACTCCTGCAACTTCAAGTTCTGTTTTTAGCTTTTCGATCGTATCAAAGTGTAATCCCCAATAATCGGCTTGATTAGCCCAAAATCGCAAAGACAGATCAACAGAGTTGTCTCCTAAACCTTCTACATAAACGACGGGAGCAGGATCTTTTAAAACGCGCTCATCAGAATTAACCATATTTAATAAGACTTCTCTAGCTTTTTTGATATCGCTATCGTATGAGATTCCAACGGTCATGTTATTCCTCCGAGTAGGCTCATAAGAATAGTTGGTCACTTTATTATCACTCAATTGACCGTTAGGAATAATAACACGCTGATTGTTAGTGGTTGTTAAAATCGTATAAAAAATACTGATATCGGTAACTGTACCTGATTCACCTTGTGCTTTTATAAAATCACCAACTCTATAAGGTTTTAAAACTATGATCAATACTCCTCCCGCAAAGTTAGAAAGCGATCCTTGTAGAGCAAGTCCAATAGCCAAAGCTGCTGCTGCTAATATCGCTGCAAACGAAGTGGTTTCTACCCCAAGTTTAGTAATGATGACAATAAACAAAAGGATATTGAGGACTACGCCCAAGATACTTAAGGAAAAACCTCTTACACCTGGGTCTACCTCGCGTTTTTCCATTATTTTTCTTAAACGCCCTATGATCAACTTTATAACCCACAACCCAAGAATCAGGATGACCAAAGCGGAGATTATACTAGGCAAATAAGACAGAATCTTGTCTAAAAAATAATTGGCGTATTCTCCAACACTGTCAATTGAAATGTTTTCCATAGTTCATAATTTTTTAACATTATCAAATAAATTAATTATACCAAATATATTAATTAATTGTTGAACCATTTTCAACCTCTCCCGATCGATCTGGATTCACGAAGGTCAATTTTCCAGAAGAATCTTCTGTCATTAAAATCATGCCTTCGCTTAGGGTACCCTTAAGTGTAATAGGTTTAAGGTTGACAACGACACTTACTCTACGGCCAATAAGCTCTTCTGGCTTATAATGTTCTGCAATTCCAGAAACTATAGTTCGTTGATCTAAACCTGTATCTACTGTTAGCACCATCAGTTTTTTGGTCTTTGCCTTTTTCTCAGCTGTTAATATGGTCCCTACTCTAAGATCGAGTTTGGAGAAATCTTCAAAAATGGCTACATCTTTTTGGGGTTCTAGTTCTTTCTCTTCATTTTCTATTTTGGAAGCTTCAAGTTTATCTACTTGCTTTTGCATCTCCTCATCTTCAATTTTACTAAAAAGGAATTCAGCTGTATTGATGTTATGATTGGAAGGGAGCAATTCATCTAGTTTCGAAATATCATTCCAAAAGGGATGAGAAAAGCCTTCAAAATTGAGCATAGTTTTCAATTTTAATGCTGTGAAAGGTAAAAAAGGCTCACTTAAAACCGCTAAAGCACTTGACACTTGCAAAGCCACATACATAATAGTAGATGTCCGCTCAGGATTTGTCTTTTGCAGTTTCCAAGGCTCTTCATCGGCTAGATATTTGTTGCCAAGACGCGCCAGATTCATCATAATCCCTTGGGCTTCCCTAAAGCGATACTTCTCGATAGAAGCTGCAATTTGTGAAGGAAATGTTTTAATATCCTCAAATACTTTGAGATCAGTTTCACTAAAGTCATAGGCTTTTGGCACTACTCCTTCATAATACTTATGCGTTAGAACCACCACTCTATTGATAAAGTTCCCGTAAATGGCAACTAACTCACTATTGTTTCGGGTTTGGAAATCCTTCCATGTAAAATCATTATCCTTGGTTTCAGGGGCATTTGCTGTAAGCACATACCTCAACACGTCTTCTTTACCTGGGAAATCTCCTAAATAGTCGTGCAACCAAACTGCCCAATTTTTAGAAGTGGATAGTTTACGACCTTCTAGATTCAAAAATTCATTGGCAGGTACATTATCCGGCAAGATATAGCTGCCTTCTGCTTTCAGCATCGCTGGGAAAATAATACAGTGAAACACAATATTATCTTTGCCTATAAAATGAACAAGCTTAGTGTCCTTGTCCTTCCAATAAGGCTCCCAATCTTTGCCTTCCCGTTCTGCCCATTCTTTGGTAGAAGAAATATAGCCAATTGGAGCATCGAACCAAACATAAAGGACTTTACCTTCACCTCCTTTTACGGGAACTGGTATGCCCCAGTCTAAATCTCGAGTAACTGCACGAGCTCGTAAACCTTCATCTATCCAAGATTTACATTGTCCGTACACATTAGACTTCCAGTCCTTTTTGTGATCTTTTAATATCCAATCTTTCAAAAAGCCATCATATTGATCTAAAGGTAAAAACCAGTGCTTGGTTGACTTTAATGTAGGTACATCTCCTGTAATAGCAGATTTTGGATTTATTAAATCTGTAGCATTCAAAGAAGAACCACATTTTTCACATTGATCGCCATAAGCTTCTTCGTTGCCACATTTTGGGCAAGTCCCTGTTACAAAACGGTCGGCTAGAAATTGATTGGCTTTAGCATCGTAAAGTTGTTCTGTCGTTTCTTCAATAAACTTTCCCTTATCGTACATAGTCTTGAAAAACTCAGTCGCCGTATCATGGTGGATTTTAGCAGAAGTTCTTGAATAATTATCAAATTGAATTCCAAAATCTTGAAAAGATTGCTTGATGATAGCGTTGTATTTATCGACAACATCTTGTGGACTTATGCCTTCCTTCTTAGCTTTGATGGTAATAGGGACGCCATGCTCATCACTTCCGCAAAGAAAAGCGACGTCTTCTCCCTTAAGTTTCAAGTAACGAACGTAAATATCTGCTGGTACATAAACCCCTGCCAAGTGTCCTATATGTATAGGCCCGTTGGTATAAGGCAATGCTGCGGTAACTGTATAGCGTTTTGGATTCTTCATGAGTCTAAAATTTCTAAAGCACAAATGTAATAAACCCCTTTACATTAAAAGACTAAGGCTATTGTATAATATGAGTGAAAACGCCATTGAATTATACAGAAATAAATATATTTGAATCCAATCTAAAACGTCCAATTATGAAACTTATCTCAAAACTTAGCCTTGTGGCGCTAATCCTAACGTTCTCTTTTTCATGTAGCAGTGATGACGACGCTGCTCCTCCCATTGAAAATGAAAACTTTTTAAAAGTTGGAAATCAAGAATTTGAACTCAAGTCTGGGTCATATCAAACCGATACCTTAGAGGAAGGACTTTATGCTTTTGGAATTATTTTATACGACACTAATGTAAGTATAGTAGATGGTGAGCCAACACCAGAAGACAATATAGTTAATGGTATTTCTTTTGAAATTTATACAGATAATAGTACTAAGCCAGACCTTGGTGAATATATTTTTACAGGAACTTCCAATCCAGGTGAAGATTCACTTGCCGCAGCATTAATTTTATCTAACATAAATGTTGAAAACCAAACAGGGCAAACTATTGAAATTGAAGTTGGTATATTAGAAATTGTAGAAAATGAAAATGAGTATGTCCTTAATTTTACGGGTATTGACGAGGAGGACAATGAAATCTCGATGAATTTTAGAGGTCCTTTAGCTTTATTTTAAAATTAAACTATTAACTCCTGATTTTTAAACTTCATCAATAATACCTCCCTTATTATGAAAATAATTTTTTTAGCATTTTTTAGTCTCTTTTTTGTATCCCAAGCTTCCGCTCAAGATCAAACTAACTTGGCGCCTGCAAGCGTAGAAAAATCAATTTACGGCGTCCAAATTGGGTTTCTAGGGGCTTGGCTGTATAACGAAAGCCGACTTAATGATGAATTTGCCCTAAGAAGTCAAGTGGGTTTTGACTTTAGAGTAGAAGGCATTAGAGAATTTGAGTCATTTGGACCCAATAGTGACTTTTACGGCATCCTCCATTTAAGCTTAGAGCCCAGATGGTATTATAATTTAGACAGAAGATTAAAAAAAGGAAAAAACATTGATCGTAATAGCGGGAACTTTGTTGCTTTACTAGCCTCTTTAAACTTGGAAAGTGTCTCTTTTACAACCAATGATAGGATAAGAAGTTTAGATCAAATCAGATTTGTTCCGAAATGGGGCATTCGTCGTCGTTTAGGAAAGCATATTTCTTATGAAGCCGGTTTTGGATTTGGCTACGCTTTCTTTTTGAATAACACAGAAAGGACTGGGTTTTTTCCATTTAGAAATGAAAGAACTAGTAATTTTTCAGTAGACATTCACTTAAGAATTGGGTTTGATCTATAAAATTTATTACTTTTAAGTGATGGATTTATAACTTCTCGATACTTTTTTATGGCTTCAATTAAACCATAAAATTACTAGAGGTGATAAACAATTAACAAATTCGATTATGAGTCTTCCACCACCACTCCAAACTGGCGACCAAGTCGCCATCATAGCCACCGCAAGATATATTTCTAAAGCAGAGATACAGCCTGCGATTGACCTATTAAAAAATTGGGGGCTCAAGCCTATTTTAGGCTCTAGCATTGGTCAACAAGAACACCAATTTGCAGGAAGCGACCAAGAGCGGGCTAAGGATTTTCAAGACCAACTGGATCATCCAGACATCAAAGCTATTTGGTGTGCAAGAGGCGGTTATGGTTCTGTAAGAATCATTGACCATATTGACTTTTCTAGTTTAAAAAAACAACCCAAGTGGATTATTGGTTATTCAGACGTGACGGCTATTCATCTGCAGTTGCAAAGTTTAAGCTTTGCCAGTCTTCATGCCCAAATGGCGCTAAGCATTGAGACCAAATCAAGCTCTACCTCAACTCAGCTTCAAAAGGTGTTATTTGGAGAAGATGCCAGTATCACCTCAAAAAATATTCATCCCTTACAAAAGAACGGAATAACTTCTGGTGAAATCATTGGAGGAAACTTATCTGTACTCTATTCCATATTAGGGAGTTGGTCTACTCCTAGCTTTGAAGGAAAAATTTTGTTCCTTGAAGATCTTGATGAATACCTCTATCATATCGATAGAATGATGCAAAACTTAAAACGCAGTGGCGTTTTAAAAATGATTAAAGGTCTTATTGTTGGTGGCATGACAGATATGAATGATAATACCATACCCTTCGGGAAAACCGCCGAAGAAATCATTTCTGAAGCTGTACAAGATTATACTTATCCTGTCTGTTTTCATTTTCCAGCTGGACACACGCATGATAATTTGCCCCTTATTTTTGGTAAAGTCGCAAGACTTGAGGTGTCCTCCAATCAAATTCAGCTCACCTATTAATCATGGCAGAGCACAATGAACTTGGGAAAAAGGGAGAGAAAGAAGCGGTAAAGTTTCTTCGAGCAAAAGGCTACACTATTTTAGAAACTAATTATGTCTACGATAGAGCAGAAGTAGACATTATAGCCAAAACTGGTAAAACCTTGGTCGTTGTGGAAGTCAAAACCAGAAGTACGCCAGAGTTTGGTGATCCACAAGATTTTGTGAAACCCGCACAAATCAAACGATTGGTAAAAGCCATTAATTTTTATATTAATGATAAAGATCTCGACCTAGAAGTAAGGTTTGATATTGTGGCTATTATTAAAAATAAATTAGGAAAACGTATAGAGCATTTGGAAGATGCTTTTTATTACTTTGAATAAATATAAAAAAAGATGAGTGATGTTATTTTAAGAGTTAAGGAGCTTGGTTTTCAATGGGAAACCAAAGATCCTTTCATGTTTTGTGCTTTTCATGAGGATCAATTTCCAAAAGGAGAAACCAATCTTGGTCCTTCCAAGGAAGGCTTAAGAGATCGGTTTTTGGGAAATGATTTTCATAAAAAAGATGGTTGGCGGATGTATCACGGTCAAGAAGTACCTGGGTTTCCTTACCATCCCCATGCCGGTTTTGAAACTATTACTTTGGTAGAAAAAGGCTTTGCAGATCACTCAGATTCTATGGGGGCCAAAGGGAGATTTGGCCAAGGTGATGCGCAATGGATGACCGCAGGTAAAGGTATTTTACACTCTGAAATGTTTCCACTTATAAATCAGGACAGAGAAAATCCTCTTTTATTATTTCAAATTTGGTTGAATTTACCCAAGCGTTCCAAAAAAGTAGAACCTCACTACAAAATGCTTTGGCACGAAGATATTCCTATTGTTGAAGAAAAAGATGAGCATGGAAAAACCATAAGAGTTAAAGTTATCGCTGGAAAATACAAGTCAGAAAAAGCTTTGGATCCCACTCCAGATTCTCTGGCAGCGGAAGACAATACCGATATCCAAATCTGGAGAATTGGCTTAGAAGCAGGTGCTGAGTTTACTTTACCAAAAGGAGAAGCGGAGAGTAACCGCGTTTTGTTTTTTTATGAAGGAGATCAAATTAAAACCGAAGGGTTTGAGATTTCTGCTGGTCACTCCTTAGACCTTGAGGCCTCTCATGAACTCAAGCTAGTGAATGGTAATAAAAAGGCTGAGCTTCTTTTGCTACAAGGAAAGCCCATTAACGAACCTGTTGTTCAGCAAGGCCCTTTTGTGGCCAATTCGCCAGAAGAAATGAACAACATCATAAGAGAGTACCAACGCACCCAATTTGGAGGTTGGCCGTGGCCCAAAGCAGAATTCACGCATGGAGACAAAGGACGTTTTGCTTTATTCGCCGATGGAAATTTGGTAGAGAAGTAGGAGCCACACCCAAAACTGCCCCAACTAGCAGTTCTGACCAAGCCCGACTGGCAAAATGCATGCTCTCCAATGGAGAGATAAACAAAGCATCTCGATATCAAGTGTCGAGAAATTGAAGCATTAATTATGAAAAAAATAGTCCTCCTTTTAATTGTTAGTCTAAGTTTAATCTCCTGTGAGCATTTGTGGAATAACGATGATGACGGTTTTTATTATCCTTTTCCTGAGGAACCAATCACTTTATTTGAAATCAATATAGGGAGTTCTGGTGATAGTGTCGCAGAAACGAGCTTAGGTGTTTTCGTTGATAACAGAAGCGCTGTTTTCCAAATTCGGGGTCAGCATTACACGATAAGTGAATTAGACCAAAATCCCGATACTGGAGAAATTATCTTTAGATACCAACCTCATCAAGGTTTTGTAGGCGAAGATTATGTTGAAATCATCGCCCCAACAGATGGAGGTGGAAATCAAATTTTTGAAAGTAAAACTCTTGAATTTTATATTAAAGTGACTGAATAAAAAAGCGAGACTTTCATCTCGCTTTTTTCTAATTATTCTTCCAGCTATCTCTTAAGGTCACCGTTCTATTAAAAACAAGATTATCTTCTGTAGACTCTCTGTCCACACAGAAATATCCTATGCGCTGAAATTGGAATTTGTCTTCCACTTTTGCAGACTTTAAGCTAGGCTCTACATAAGCTTTGCTGACCTGTAAAGAATCAGGATTCACAAAATCTAAAAAGTCTTTGTCCTTATCTGCTGTAGGATCTTCCACAGAAAACAACCTATCGTAAAGTCTTACCTCTACTTCTTTGGCATGAGGAATAGACACCCAATGCAGAGTTCCTTTCACTTTTCGTTGAGAAGCCTCTGTGCCGCTCCCGCTTCTGGTGTCTGGATCATAGGTACAATGCACCTCCAAAATTGTTCCATCTTCATCTTTCACTACCTTTTCAGCTTTGATGATGTAAGCACTTTTCAAACGTACCTCTTTGCCTAATTTTAAGCGAAAAAACTTGCGGTTAGCTTCCTCTTTAAAGTCTTCTTGTTCTATATATAGTTCTCTAGAAAAAGGAATTTCGCGTTCTCCAGCAGACTCATCTTCTTGGTTGTTCTCTGTAACAAGCCACTCTTCTTTCCCTTCAGGGTAATTGGTAATAATCACTTTTAAAGGATCCATCACCCCCATTACTCGTGGTGCTTTTTTGTTAAGATCATCTCTCACACAGAATTCCAGATGCGCTACATCTATCATATTTTCTCGCTTACCTATCCCTATACTCTCGGCAAAATTGCGGATGGATTCTGGAGTATAGCCTCGTCGTCGCAAGCCAGAAATAGTTGGCATCCTAGGATCATCCCAAGAATTAACGATGTTTTGCTCTACCAGTTGCGCTAACTTTCGTTTACTAACCATGGTGTGGCTCAAGTTACGTCGTGCAAACTCTCTTTGTTTTGGAATGAGCTCACCAGGTTGACTTACGCGATCGACGAACCAATTGTAAAGCTCACGGTGAGGTAAAAATTCTAGGGTACAGAAAGAATGAGAAATAGATTCTATAAAATCCGATTCCCCATGAGCCCAATCGTACATAGGATAGACTTTCCAATCATCTCCTGTGCGATGATGTGCTTTGTGTAAACACCGGTACATCACAGGATCACGCATAATCATATTGGGAGACGCCATATCAATTTTAGCGCGAAGTACATGAGCTTTTTCTGCAGTTCCCCCATTTTTCATCGCTTCAAAAAGCTCTAAATTTTCTTCTACAGAACGCTGTCTATACGGACTGGCTGTTCCCGGCTGAGTAGGAGTTCCTTTTTGAGTCGCAATATCTTCAGACGATTGGCTGTCCACATAAGCATCACCAACTTTAATTAACTCGACCGCCCAGTCATACAATTTCTGAAAATAGTCTGAAGCATAACATTCCTCGGCCCATTCAAAACCAAGCCATTTAACATCAGACTTGATTGACTCTACGTAAACCGTTTCCTCTTTAATAGGATTTGTATCATCAAATCTTAAGTTGACGGGCGCTTTATACTTTAAGCCCAAACCAAAGTTCAAACAAATTGATGAAGCATGACCTATATGCAAAAACCCGTTGGGTTCCGGAGGAAACCGGAATTTAAGATCACTTACTTTATAGTCGGTTTTCAAATCTTCTTCAATAATCTGCTCGATGAAGTTCAACGATTTTTTTTCTTCAGACATAATTCAAAATTAAGTTGCAAATTTACTCAAATTCGGTTTCATATCTAGAAGGGTATAAATAAGATTTTGAAGGGTTTATTCTGAATTTAGAAATCGACTATTTCATGCTTAAGTTAATTAGCCTAAGGCAGTAAAAAACTGATTTTAACCTTTGACCAATACAGCTATTCTTCTGAAGTCCTTGTTATACCAAAGTCAATTGGATACCATGGTCTCTGATTTCTTGAGCTAAGGCACTACTGATTCCAGAATCGGTGATAATGTGATGGATTTCAGAAATATCACATATTTTTCCAAAGCCCTTTCGGTTGAATTTAGAGGAGTCTGCTAGAATAATGATTTTTTGAGCCGACTCAATCATCTTCTTATTTAGCATCGCTTCGCCTAGGTTTGTAGTAGTACACCCATAACTTATATCGATACCGTCTACCCCAAGAAATAATAAGTTGCAGGAAATATTTTCCAAGATCGCCTGAGAAAAATGACCAGTCACCGATGAAGAGCTATGCCTTACATTTCCTCCTAACTGAAGGATATCATAATAAGGAGACTTGGTGAGTTCTAGCGACACATTAAGTGAAGAAGTGGTTACATTGAGATTGCCCTCAATATTTATAGCTTTAGCAAGGGATTGCATGGTTGTCCCAGATCCTATCATGATAGAGTCCTCTGGCTTGATTAATTTTACTGCAGCAATTGCTATTGCATTTTTTTCTTTAATATGGATTTTTTCCTTTTCACTAACGTTTCTATCATTAATATATGGATTTTCGAAAGTAGCACCACCGTGAGTCCTAAAAAGAAGGCCCTTGTTTTCAAGCAGTTTCAGATCCTTTCTTATCGTTACGGCTGACACATTAAACATTTCACAAAGTTGCGAAACACCCACATAACCTTCCTTCTGTAATAAATCTAAAATAGCTTGATGTCGTTTCATTTACATTTCACATTGAGATCATAAATATAAAGGATATTAAAACACTAATGCCTGCTAAGCTTATATTTATAGCTTCACCCCTTACATTATTATTATCAATATAGCTTTATTAGGTTTCGTTTTATACTTATATTTTACACTTATGATTTCGTTTTATTATATTTTTATTATATTTGGTTTGTATTCGAAATAAAAAAAATGATAAAACAACAACTTTTTGACAGAAAACATCTCATTGAAAACGCAAAAAAAGTAGAGGAGTGGGATGTCATTGTAATAGGGGGAGGATCCACTGGTCTTGGAATTGCTTTAGATAGCGTCACTAGAGGTTATAAAACTCTTCTTCTGGAACAGTTAGATTATGCCAAAGGAACGTCAAGCAGAAGCACTAAGCTTGTCCATGGCGGGGTGCGTTATCTTGCTCAAGCCAATTTTTCCTTAGTTACAGAAGCCTTGAAAGAAAGAGGTTTACTAGAGCAAAATGCTCCGCATCTAGTTAAAAATCAAACCTTTTTAATTCCAAACTACACTTGGTGGGAAGGTCCTTATTATACCTTAGGCTTAAAAGCCTACGACTTTCTTGCTGGAAAATTAAGTTTAGGTGCTTCCAAGCATGTGAATAAAAGTGAAACTATTCGTAAGTTAAAAACAATTAAAAGAGATAAATTGAGAGGGAGTGTTAGTTATCAAGATGGTCAATTTGACGATTCTAGACTCGCCGTAAATATTGCACAGACTGCAATCGAAAAAGGAGGCTCTTTACTCAATTACTTTGAGGTCAAAAATTTAACAAAAGACTCAAATAATAAAGTATCTGGTGTTCTAGCCATCGATCAAGAAACTAAGGAGGAACATACCTTTAAAGGAAAAGCTGTTATCAATGCCACAGGCGTTTTTGCAGATGATATTTTACAAATGGACAAACCTGGCTCCAAAAACATAATATTACCTAGCCAAGGAGTTCATTTAGTTTTTGATAAAGAGTTTCTTCCTGGAGAAGATGCTCTAATGATACCAAAAACAGATGATGGGAGAGTTCTCTTTGCAGTCCCTTGGCATGATAAAGTGATTGTGGGTACTACCGACCAAATGGTAGATTCTCACACCACAGAGCCTAATGCCACAGAGAAAGAAGTTGAGTTTATCCTTGAAACCTTCAACCGTTTTATAGAAAAGAAAGCGACACGAGCAGATGTAAAAAGTATATATGCCGGTCTTAGACCACTTGCTGCTCCTGAAGATGATGGCGGAAAAACCAAAGAGATTTCCAGAGGGCACAAAATCTTCGTTTCAGATACTGGTCTTGTTTCTATTACGGGAGGTAAGTGGACTACGTACAGAAAAATGGCAGAAGATACCCTCGATAAAGTCATCGCTTTAAATAAGCTTCCAGAAAAGGAATGTGTAACCGAACGTCTTTTGATTCATGGCGCTATGGAAACTAAGCAAAAAGGAAATCACCTGTATGTTTATGGGACAGATCAAGTTCATCTTAAAACCTTAATACTAGAAGACCCTAGCCTAGGTGAAAAGATTCACCCAGACCTAGAGTATATGAATGTAGAAGTTTTATGGGCGGCAAGGCATGAAATGGCAAGAACTGTGGAAGATGTCTTAGCAAGAAGAGTAAGAGTTTTATTTCTAGACGCCAAGCGATCTATTGAAATGGCTCCTAAAGTTGCAGAAATTTTAGCAAAAGAGCTCCATAAAGATAAGCAGTGGATATCCAATCAAGTTGAAGACTATACTCAACTCGCTAAAGGATACATCATGTAATCTTTTAGCAAATCTAAAATATCAACCTTAACCAATAACCCTAAAACATTTAATTTAATGGAGAAGTACATTTTGGCCTTAGATCAAGGAACAACAAGTTCAAGAGCAATTTTGTTTAACAAGAAAGGTGAAATCTATTCTGTTGCTCAAAAAGAAATCACTCAATACTTTCCAAAACCAGGCTGGGTGGAACATGACCCTTTAGAAATTTGGTCTAAACAAGCGGGTGTTGCTGCTGAAGCAACAACCAAAAAAGGACTAAACGGTAATAATATTGCCGCCATAGGAATCACCAACCAAAGAGAAACGGTTGTCATATGGGATAAACACACCGGAGATCCTATTTACAACGCAATTGTTTGGCAAGATAAACGGACTTCTGACTATTGTGACCAGCTTAAAGCAGAGGGTAAAGAAAAGATGATACAAGAAAAAACAGGTCTTGTCATAGATTCATATTTTTCAGGAACTAAGATCAAATGGATTCTCGATAATGTTGAGGGAGCAAGAGAAAAAGCGAAAACTGGTGATCTTATTCTTGGAACAATGGATTCCTGGTTAATTTGGAACTTTACCAAAGGAGAACTGCATGTAACAGACGTTACCAACGCTTCTAGGACCATGCTTTTTAACATTCATACTATGGACTG
>Ga0307973_1000683_pt1 | contig 17578 bp, 19 predicted proteins | sample OrgLakmetagen782_FD_201837 | JGI IMG/M metagenome (GOLD analysis project Ga0307973, IMG submission 201837) | Saline water microbial communities from Organic Lake, Antarctica - #782 | ecosystem: Environmental > Aquatic > Non-marine Saline and Alkaline > Saline | place: Antarctica: Organic Lake...
CAAAAATTGAATCCGTGTTATGTACTAATATATCATTTGCTATGAAGGTATGTGATTCGTCTTCCATTTCTAAATCATATACGTATTCATCCTCAAAGCTTCCAATTTCTTCTACACTTTCAATTTTTAAAAGTTTATAATTTTCTTTTTTCATATGCTAGTTCTATTCTGTCTATAGTCTTTTTAATTATGTATTATAACTCTATCACCACTTTTTAATTCCTTTGGTTTTATTTCCATTTTTTCACCATTTCTAAAAACAATTAGGGAATGATCTTCTGTTATAATGATTTCCTTACCACCACTCTTTATTTTCCATTTCTTTTTAGAAGTTTTGTGTCTAATTATATTCTTCACCTTAGAATAATGTATTTTTTCATCATCAGTCCAATTTAATGACTTAAAGTTAACAGGTATAACTTCTTTATCTTTTCTGATAGATAATTTATTTTGTTTATCATAAAGATTTTTTATCGTAAATTTACCCTCTAGTGTATTTATAATGGACTTCCCATCTACACTATCACCATATATACTAACTGGTTCTTTTTCAGATATTTGTGTTACATTATCAATGTATAGTTTTTTATGCAATTCAAAGTCTAAGTGCCATTGTTTATACCAATAGTCTTCATTGTCTCTGTCCATCTTTTTTGTAAGTTCCCTACCTTCTGATGTAATAGTACCAGCAACGTGGTTATTATATAAGATAAAGTAAGGAGCAGCAAAAGCACCATAGCTTCCGTTTAATACTAATTTTAGTCATCCACCCCCACTAAATAAATTAGCGGGGGTTAACAAAGAGCAAGCTGTAAGGCGTTGTAGTAATCAACTTCCTTTTTTAGCTTGCTCGCTTGTTTTTTCAATGACTCTATTTCTTTTTTGGTTTCAGCCTTCATAGAGTTTTTGTTTATTATTCGTTTTTATTTATAGTTTTTACTAAGTACTATGTTTAATGTAATTTCATAAATTTTTATTAATTTCTAATCTTTTCAATATAATATTATAATACTCTATTTCCTTTTCAATGACTATATAATTTCTTTCTAAGTTCTCACACGCAACGGCAACTGTTCCACTACCCGCTACATTATCTAATACTAAGTCATCCTTATTTGTATACGATTTTATGAAAAACTCTATAAGTTTTAACGGCTTTTGTGTTGGGTGTATAGTTCCATTTAATTTGCTTTTTTGCTTATCAGAAGGGAATATCTGTACACTTCTAGGATACCTTATTGTTTCACCACCCCCACTTACATCTTTATCTACCTTCCCATATATTTTTGTCTTATTCTGAACAGATGCTTTCTTAGTATATGAATTCATAGGTTTATGCCCATTTGTCATCTGTGGATTGTAAGTTGGTAGTTTTTTGTAAAATACCAAAATATTCTCATGCGATTTCATAGGCATTTTCTTTGCATTAAAAAACCCAGTAGATTGTGTTTTCTCCCATATCCATTCATATCTTAGCATTTCTAAATTAGAGCTTCCCAAAACTTTATCAAATGGTGTCTGAGCAAACAATAATATAGCACCATCATCTTTGATTATTCTCTTATATTCTAACCATAGTTTATCTAGTGGTAAAATACAATCCCACTTACACTTAGTAGTCCCATATGGTAAATCTGCAAATATCAAGTCTATACTTTTACTTGCTATATTTGGCATATAGTCAAAACAGTCGCCGTGTATTACTTTTTTATTCATCTAGTATATCTTCTATTAGATATTTTCTTAACTTTCTTTTTATGTTAGCATCTGTAATATCTTCGGATACCACTTCATATATTTTACACATACTTTTCTTTATCTTATCAATATCAGTTTGTAGTAGTTGATCAGATTTCATGTAATCACTACCATTCCACACTATTTCTAATGAATCCCTATCGGATACAATAACAACAAGTGTTATATTATCTTTTTCTAAGTAATGCTTGTAATGATCTATCTTTTCTTCTGTATTATGTCTTGAATATCCTTCACCATTAACATATAGAACAAAAATAGGTTTTTTTAAGTCTAAGTCGTTATCTCTATCAATCATATATTTTTTATTTTTTTATAAATCTTCATCTGAAAAATCTTGTTCATATGACAACATCAGATTGTTATCGTTGTTTTTGACAAGTATGAAAGTGTCGAACAAACTAAACTCTATGTTTTCCATTGTTTCGTCAACACACTTTAAAAACCTCTTATTAAATATAAAGTTCTTATCAATATTTTCTATCATCCCAATTTCTAAATCCCATGCTGCTCTTTCAAATATAGATACTTTTCCTTTATCAACATTGAACGTTATTATATTGTCAGTGTTTATTTTTGATAGCTTCTTCACATCACTAAATTGTGATTGTGTAAGAGAAAAGTTCCAAGTTCTATTGTCTAAGTCAAGATTTTCTTCTAATTTTTCTTTGGTTAAATCTCTCACCTCATAGTACTCACCTGCTAGCCAATTTACTTTTAGTTTACCACCCTTTATTTCTATTTTTCTAGCAACCCTAACATCATCATCCTCATTAGAATCTCTATGTGTAATAACCATACCAATTAAATCTTCTTCTTTTATAAAACTAAGATTCTTTACAAACTTATCACAACTAGTGATAATAATATCGTATGTGTATTCTATATCTTCTTTTGTTTCTAGATAATCGCTAGTCTTTAGGATATAATTTTTAAAAGCTACCATTATAGAACCACTACCTAGCATAGAGTACATAAGTATATTATCCCTGTCTATTTTTAACTTTATTGTCTTATCAATATTCGTTAAGTCTTTTAATTTTGATATGAAATCGGGAAACATATCATTTTTAATTTTGAATTTTATTTTATCAGACATTTTATTTATTTGTATTTGTATTTGAAAAAAATAATTTGTTGTCATAAATAAACTATAATGTATTACACAACAGACATTATAATGTTATAGACCATAAATATTAAATAGTTGAATATATCATTATAAGTTTTGCCATACTTCTTATTTAATATATATTTGTATGAAAAAAAAATAACACAAAATGAAAAACATAGATAGCTTTAAACAAAGAATGATGAAAGAAAGTAAAAAAAGTAAAATACTTAGCTTATTTGGTAGAGAAATAGAGATTAATACTAGAGGCAACATTGTTGTTGATGGTGTTGAGTTTTTTTCCGATATATCATCTGGTGCTGTTAAGAAAGGCACACCACCAAACTCTTCATCAAGACATGCACAGTACTCTCCAAGTAATTTTGAAGGACAATTACAAGGACGTGTATATACTGGTTTATATTCAATTTTTAAAAAATCGATACTGAATGGAATGAGTGAAGGTGATATTGTAATGGAACTCACTGGCTACTTCAGTAAAGAAGATACTAATAATGCAATAGGTGAGTTTATGGATTATTTAGGCTTAGAAGATTTAGATTATGATAATATGTAACAAATACAAGTTTTGAAAATAATATATAGTATTATGATAAAGAAATATTTAAATTTTATAAACGAAAGTAAAGACTCTGATAATATAAATGCTAAGATGCAGGAGTTGAGTGATTTGTTGAAAAACTCTACAAATGGATCTGACCTTATGTATCAATGGGAAGGGGATAATGATAATGAACTAATTGTAAATTTTGTGATAGATGATAACCCAATAAGATTTGAGTTTGAGATTGATGATTTGTTTATGATGAAGATTGTTGGGAATAAAATAGATTTTAGTAAAAAGGTATCTTCTGTTGATGAAGGTCTTTCTATGATAGAGAAAGAGATACAACAATTGATAGGTGTTATGGAAGATAGAAAAACTTTAATTAAATTTCAAGATTTTTCGAAAAATGAGTCCAAAGGAAACACTGCAACTGATAAAAAACTTTGGCAGAAAGCACTTAGATGGGTTAAGGGAACTAGACACGGTGGTGTTGCATCTGTTAGACACAAAGGCGAGACATACGACTCTCCGAATGATGGTAAAGGCTTTGATGTATATCCTAGTGCTTACTCAAATGGTGCAGCAGTTAAAAAATATAATAGTTGGGGTGGTTCTTGGAAGAAGAATGAAGCTCTAGACAAATGGTTTGACGATGATTGGGTTAGAATAGATACACAAGGTAATATAGCAGGATCTTGTGGGAGTATGCCAGAAGGAAAAAGTATGCAAAGGTGTTTACCTAGGAAAAAAGCCGAGTCATTATCAAAGAGTGAAAGAAAGGCTACTGTTACCAAAAAGATTAAAGCTGGTAAAGAGGGTAAAAAAAGTGTTAGTAATACAAAGAAGGCAAAGGTTAAGAGTTAAAGAATTGGATATATATGCTTTTCAATTAATACCTGAACTTCTTTGAGCTTACTTTTAGTAGTTTTGACATCAAGTTGTATTCTCCAGTTATTAACAACTTCATCATTAGTTACCTCATCATCAGTATTAGTTATATTCATATTATGTTGCTTTACTTCCATAAATTTATCATGTTCTCTCATCTGTTCTAGCGAGAGTGTCCTAGTACCAACTGGGCTACTTATCACATATAAACTATTTTCATCTGGTTCGAATATATGACCCTCATAGAAGATAATCTGAGATCCATTTTCAAGTAAGTCAGACTTAATTTCCCAATTTTTTTTCAACTTAAAACTTATATTATTCATATTGCGTTCTCTCTATTGGCTACCTAAGTAGTTTAATAATTCAATTATGTTTTTAATACTATATCCAAAGGATTCAATATTTTTGACAGTATCTCTTAGAAACTGAATGTAAGACTCTATAAGTTCCATAGTTCTTTGATTTTGTGCTATATGACCATCTATCAATATGCCCTTTTCTCCTAGATTGGTTTTTATACCAAAGCCTGTTGCATAGAATATAAACTTCTCTTGCTTTAATCCCTTTAACTTTACAGACTCTTTGCTCCTTTTATTAAGGAATAGGTTTATTTGGTCATTTATATCTTGTCTATATACCAATGCCATAGATTGGTAGTCTAGTAATTTTTTAGAGTTACCAGGATTTGTTGGATCTAATTTTAAAACCTCAAATATTGGCTTCACTTTATTGTTCCAATCTTTCCTTTTGTTTTCAAAAAAAATTTCTAGCTTTTCGTTAGTCTCTTTTGCTTTCTCTATTCTATCTACCTCAGCTTGGTCATATGATTTACTTGTACTCATATCAGTTATATTATTATATTATATTTTGTTGGGTATAATTCAAAAAAAAAGACCAAACTAATGGTCCTTTTTACTTACAAATTTTATTCTATTATTTAAAGTCTTTAAACTTAGATATTTTAGATTCCATTTTCATATCTTCTTCCATTTCTTGTTCGCTATGCATATCATCATCGTGTATTTCACCACTATGCGTATCATGCCCTTGTGTGTCATCACTATGCATATCGTGGTGCTGTGTGTCTCTACACTCTTCTGGTACTTCTGGATTTTCACCCTTTTCACATGCTAATAGAAAATTATAAACATGTTGTATTGACTCCATAGATTTAGATAGGTGGTCATTTGCCCAATCATGTTCTTTTAAGATTTCATCTACATCACCCTTATCCATACACATCATCTCTGATACCATTCTACAAACATGATTTAGGTTAGCAAAAAACATATAGTTCTCACTTTTCTCTTCACTATGTGTCTCATTAAACTTTTTTATTTTTTTCATACTAGTTGATTATTTTCTTTATATATTATTTCTTATTTACGTATTTTTTCCAAGTATCAAATCCCTTAATAGATTCAATCTCTTTATTAACCTTATCTTTTTTAATATTTTCTAGATAAGCATAATATCTTTTAAAAGTGTTAATTACTAACCTTCTAGAATGTTTGTTATCTTGTCTAAGTATTTCATTTATGTTTAAGATAAAGCTTGTTAGTTTAAGCTCTTTTATAAACTCGTCTGTAAATTCATTTCTTAACTCTCTAATTATTATCTTAACATCAATAGATTTTAGCTTTTCTGCATCTTCTACTATATAGCTTTCGTATTCACCTAGTCTAAATAATAGGTTGTCTATGTACTTATTAAGGTTTTTGTGATTTAAATCAGAAATGCTTAGTTCTTCGTATATGTGGTTTAGATATTTCATAGATATTATAATTTTTTATCAAATACATAAAGGTCATATAATTTATTTCCCTTTACTGCTTTTATATTCTTTAATACTTGCCCAGTTATAGAATCTAGTACTTTAAAGACACCCACTTGCTTATTGTTTTGGTCTAAAACTTTTACTGTATTACCAGGTTGTCCCAATGCTCCTAATATAGCAATATATTTTGACCCATATACTGATTTACAAAAAGAAATTCTAATACTTTGTAAATCCTTTGCATTATTTATATAAGCATTGTCCATTGGTTTGTCTAAGTTTAGTTGTGTGTCAGTTGTTTCTACAACAACTGTTGCAAATTTCCTTTTCTCATCACCAATAGTTATATCATCTCTATTTTGTATTGTATTTTGCTTGACTAAGTTCTGTTGGTTTCTTCTTATCTGATTAAAATCAGCTTTAGCTATTATACCACCTCTCATTCCCTTATCATTAGCATTATAGCCACTAGGTGGTAATCTATAAAAAGAGCCAGTAAATGTCATTGATAATATTCTATCAGTTCTAAATAGTCTCCATATCTTATTTATATGTCTTTTATTAGATACTGACCAACCATTCATGTGCCACCCTCTAAGCAAAGGCTTACCTTTAGATGAACGACCAAGCACCATAAAATAAACAACTCTTTCGTGTCCAGCAAAGTGGTCATCTTCTGCACCTTTATAGTTTACTAAAAAAATCATACCATATTTTATGGCTTTAATTGCTATTTTTTCAGAATATTTTATTGGTTGGTTAATCGGAACATCTTGTATTTCTTTAACATTTTTAAGCGAAAATCTAGGGATGTATTCCCTATCCTCTACTAAGTTATAGTTTTCCTTTAAAACAAACTCAACTGGTTTAGTATTATAATAAGCTCTTACCTCTCTTAAATTCATAGTCTATATATTAATATATTGTTTTGCATTAACAAGTTTTAATTTGCTAAAATAGTTTAAATCATATATATTAATTGTGAACTATTCGTTTTTAATATATAAAGATATAAAAATTAATAACATAATGTCTATAAATAACAGAGAGGATGCTAATAAGTACTATGAAATTATCAATTCTTTAATTGATCAATATATAGAAAAGTGGAAAATAAAACCAAGTCGGTTAAAAAGGTATTTAAAGCCTGGTACAAAGAGGTTTGATAACTTCCTTACAAAGAATAAGTTAAATGGTATTAAAGGTGCTGATAAGGTCTTAAAAGACGTTATAGAAGATAGAGTAGCTATGGAAAAAGATAGTATAATGACATTTGAAAATTATAAGTTCTTTGAATCAGAGGATTATAATTTAATAGAACTAGAAACTACTTTATACAAAGGTTTGGGTAAGGCAAATGTTTCTATGGAAAAATACCTTGCAGATTACTATGACACTAATCTAAGTGATATAGATATAGTTGATACTGATAAAAGACTTTTTAGAGTCAGTGCTTGGTCTTATAAGGATGTAAATGTTATTATTTATACAGATGAAGATATGGAGGTCATAAAAGGTAATGTAATAGACTTCTATTATAATGAGTTAAAGAATAAAGATGTTATACTAAGTGATAACATAACAATAAGAATGTTTGATTTAATGACAAGAGAAAACTTAGAACGTGTTCTTTCAAAAAGATTAGAATTTGGAAGTGATAGTAATCTAATAGATATTATATCAGATATTATAAATGGTGATTTAGTGAAGAATGATAACAATAAATACTTTATATGGGAGTTAAAGGATAGAATATAAACATATTGAATAAATCTTACATAAACTGAAATTCTAAAATTAATATATAATAAAAAGTATTAATTTTATATGGCAGTACGTACAGTAGGAAGTGGATCAACATTATCTAACGAGTTAGATGATTTACTTGTAGTAATAAATAAATTAAAAGACAACAATACTAACCTTATAGAAGCAAAAGATGTTAGGGATAGTATATATACTCTATGGTTACGCTCAGAGGATGCAAATGGTTCGAATGAGACAACATTCGTGAATTCAGATCCAGTACCTGTTAAAGTTGGTGGTATAGATGCTGGGACAACATTTGAGAATCCAACTGATATGCAAGAAATGTGGAATAAATTATTATATCCATATATACCATTATCATCATCATTAACCTTATCAGGTGCTAGTATTAGAGAATTTGGCAATCCTTCTGGTTTATCAACTAATAGCTTAACATTAAATTGGAGTGTTGATAAAAAAACAAATCCCATAACACTCATAACAGTTGATGGACAAATCTTTATACCAACTGGATTAGACCAAAGTGGTACTAAATTAACATCTGGTACACACAGTGTAACTGGTAACTCACAAGAAACTAACCAATTTTCTATGTCATCATCAGATGGTACAGAAACAAGTAATAGTTCTGTTAACCTAATATGGCAAAATAGAATATATTGGGGTAGAATAGATTTAAGTAGTCTAAATAATCCTAATCTAAGTAGTCTAAATAATCCTAATCTAAGTAGTAATCCAGGAGCAGTTGTTGCCATATCAGGTCTTGTAACTTCTGAACTTATAAAGGGTCTTAAAGGTGCTGGTGTTGGGAAGGGGAATGAGTTATCGAACTCTAAAAATAAAAACTATAATGGCATAAATGGGGGTGGACAACATTTGATATTTGCATGGCCAAGTTCTGTATCTGGATCAAAAACACCTAGTTTCACAGTTAATGGACAACCAAATAGTGCATTTACTAGAGTTAGAACAGATTGGACATTTGAAAATATACACGGATTTGTATCAAATTATGAGATATGGATAACAAACACGGTTCAAAATTCACCGATAGGAACTTTTCAAATAAGTTAATATAAAGAATTAAAAATAAAATAAGCAAATGAGTCAAAATACTGGAACACTAATAACTGCATCAATAAGACCGAATGATTCTTTAGATCCAATAGCATCTGCATTTTCCTCGGAGATAAAGGGTGGTGTACATTCCAAGGATGATATATCTGACAGAGATAATATTATAGAAGAAAGAAGGGATTGGGGTATGCTTTGTTATGTAAAATCAGAAGATAAAACATACCAATTAATATTTGACGAGGTAGATGAGGTAATAACAAATAATAATAACTGGGTTGAGTTTAGTAGTGGAGAATCTTCTGAATCTTCACAATGGTTAGATTCTGTTAAATCAATTATAACATCACCAGTTAACACACCCCAAACTGGTTCTAGATATCTAGGTGGTTTAGGAGATGGTGATTCATTGAGTGGTATATGGGATAGTAAATCTCCTGGTATAGTATTCGAGTGGAATTCATCTGAATGGTTAGAAACAGAACCTAACAATGGTGATTCTATCAGGATTAATGACCAAAAAAATGCAGTTTATAGATATGATGGTGTATACCCAGATGGTGTCTGGATTAAAGAGAATTTAAACCAAGTTATAGAAGTTAATACAACATCACAAGATGGTATTTCATACCAATCAACAACAGAGACTGAGTATAGTGAATATGTCAAAAACACTATATTACTTACATCATTTGATATTGACAATACTAGCGTACAATCGACTATTAATATAAATGGATTAGGTGATATTATTATAAAAAAAGCTAGCGATGATGGTTTAGTAAATATAGTACCTAATGATATTAAATCAGGAGTGATATACTCACTTTTATATAATGGTCAATTTTTTCAACTAATACAACATTATTCAAATGATTCTTTAAAGGTACAAAATAAAATTGCAGCTGATGATTATATTATAGTACCAGAAAATCACCAATATTTGATATATGGTGATTTAGAAATAGAAGGAACTCTATTAAACTATGGTGAGGTTTTAATATCCAACGGCTCTCTTGTAATCATAAACGATGGTGTATTTGATAATCAAGGAGAGTATAAACTTATATCGCTTATAGAGTCATCATCACTAGAATTTTCAAGCACAGATACTATTCAAGTAACAGAGGTACAAAATAGTGATGATACATCTTATTCATTTGATGTAATAGATAATAGTATAGATGTTGGTAAATTGGACACTAGTATTCATGGTGATGCTATTAATGGATATATATTATCAAATGAGGATGGTAAATTCAAGTGGTTGCCAAGTACTGAAATTGTATCTTCTGATACTATATCCCAAAGAGAAAATCCATTAGGAGCAACTAGTGATATTAATCGATATACTGGTATTGATATAAGTGGAACACCTAATCTAATAACAAGTGTTAGAGTATTTATAAATGGACAAGCTCAGGCAATAGGAAACGGGGTTGTTACTGAACCATGTTATTTTAGTGATGATAATGGTGCTTCAGTGCTTTCTTATAGTCAAATAAAACAAGGGAGTGGTTTATATTTCAATGGTAATGTAGCTGGTTATCACTTATCTACATCAGACACAGTGTTAATAATATATGAAACTTAGTATTTTTTTACTAAGCTTCATATGCATATACTATATCAATTATATCATCAGTGTCTAGTTCAAAGCCCGATCCATCTGCATTCCATACAAATGCATCATTTGAACTCAAATTTGTAAATAAAATAGCACTATTTACAGTACCAAACCAACAATTTGATGTATTAGTTTCACCAAGGCTTTGTCTTTGTCCATTAACATATATTTCAACAGTAAATGCGATAGATGGTGTTTGTGTTAACACTATACTAGTTAGTGATGCAGTTCCATTATGTGTTGTAGATGGTGATACTGTTTGGTATACTGGTTGTAAAGAACTTGTTCCTAGACCTTTAGTACCTATATATTTATAGAAACTAATCTTTGGTGGATTTGCTGCATTAACACCACTTGGTAAACTACCATAAAATGTAAGAAGTCCAGCTGAAGTATCAAGTAACCAATCTCCTTCACCAAAATTTATCACAGTTGTTCCATTGTTCTTAAACAGACCATAATTATAACTACCATCACCAAAGTTAAATGGTATAGTATCTATTAAATCTGATGAGAAGTAAGATAGGTCTTGAGAACCAGCAACATGTTCTAGTTCTAACAATTCTAGGTATTTAACAACACCATCTTCACCATCACCTGAAAGAGTTGGTGCAGTTGATGGGATAGCCACCGCTTCTGTCCATATCTGTTCTGGTAAAATTGCAGAACTTCCTAATTTAGGTTCTTGAAAAAATGGTCTTGATAACAAAGTTTCCCCTGCACCTAATGACTTCTTAAATAGTCTACTTGATTTTTGTTCTGATGATAATCCCATTTTTATTTTTTTATTTTTTTTATTTTTTTATATATCACTTACTGTTATACTTCTAAAAGTCTTAGAAGAACTAGCAGTAAACCCTATTCTTATTATTATATCACCAGTGTAGATAGCAGATCCAAATGTTATTCTTCTAGAAGTTGAGGTAGAACTTGCTACCACAACCGATGCAACTCCATCAACACCAGACCCTGGATTACCAACACCACTATATCCACTATCAGCATCAACCCAAGATGAAGAAGTAGAGCCTTCTATTTTTACCTCCAATAACATATCTGATTCGTTAATTTTTTGTGTTATACCACTAGAGTTATTAATATTTAATGTAAATGCAGAATTGTCACTAAATGCATTAGAGAACTTGAATGTCGCAAATCTAGTTCCAGTAGCATTATCATAATTATCTGCACCAAAAGCAGTATAGTCACCAGTTGGATACTCATAAGTACCATTAATTAAAAGTAACTCGTTTACATAACTACCTGTTAATAAAGATTGTGTCGAGTCATAATTGTTACCAAATCCAGTTGTTGGATAGGAACCTGCACCAGATGTAAATCTATTACTTTCATCAGATACTGTATCTACTCTAGTTGTATTAGATGATACTGTTTCTGTACTACCATACACACCTATTGAGTTTCTTCCTCTTATTGAAAACGATACACTCGTATCACTAAATTGAGCATTTCTTATTGTTGTTGAATTACCAGTTGATACACCAGTCTCCCCATTTGTTGTTGGTACTGCATCTGGATCACCAGTTTGTGAGTTTACCACACCTTGTTGTATCTGCCACACATCATTAGGTGAGTAGAAGAATGAAGCAACATTTTCAATATCAAAGGCTATATTTGTTATAGAATCCCCAACGCTCAAAGATGGTAGACCACTTATAAAATTATTCATAACTGGGAAGTCAGCACTTGCATTTGATATGCTTACTGCTAATGGCGAATCAATATAATAATCTAATTCAACTGGTGAATTATTACCAGGATAAGTTAGTGTAACTGTTCTTTCAGTACTAGAAGGTGTTATTGCTGGAAAAGCAGTAGAACCGAATGAAAAGCTAGTTATACCTGTCCAAAACCCAGCCTTACCAGCTTGACCATCATAAGTATCAACAGATGCACTATGTCTTAAATATCCACTAGTATTAGCTGTTGTATTTTCACCATCTAATGTAAAAGTCTCTAAAGATACACCATTGTCTAATAATTCAAACACACCAGTTGTTACTCTTGCATCTTCCCCTATTCCTATATTTTGAGAACCACTATAACTAGAAAGTGTTGGTGTATTATCAGTATATAAATTATTTATAGTTGTACCAGATGTTAAGGTTCTAGCATTTATAGGACTCTCTACAAACGATAGTGAAGTAATTGTATTATTCCAATTCTTTGGTGGTGCTGGTGCTAATAAAAGCAAAACCTCATTAAATCTATCTACTGCTGTTCCAACTGGTGTAGTTTCAGTAAAATCATTAAAAATACCATCTGTGTAAGAACCATCCTCAGCAGCACCTATTCCTAAATTTATTGTATATGAACTAGCACTTGTAATTCGACCCTTAGAATCCACTGTAAAAGTTGGAACAGTATTGGTTGTCTCATCACCATAAGTATCTGGTGTTACACCAGTATTCACTAGACTAGCATTAGTAAATTGTGTCCATGATAGTAATGGCGTTACTTCTGCTAAATCTTCATCAGAAGTAATTAGAACAAAGCCACTATTAGAGAAATCGCCCTCTTCTATAAAAACAAAAGAACCAGATGTTAAAGTATCATTAGGAACTGCATCTAAAGCAACTTCCCATGCACCACTTCTTACTATATATAAATTACTATCAGTAGTTGCGGTTGTTCTGTTTACCAAAACTCGATCACCATCAACCAAAACAACACTTTGTATAGTTTGTTCACCAGTTAATACAGTAGCATCATCAAATATTCTAAGAATCACAGATTCTTTTACGTCTAATCCTTCTACAACGGAGTCTACATATTGTTTATTTACGACTGAATTTGGTGCTGATATGGAGTCAGCACTTATTGTTAGTACAGATCCTGTGTTAAAATTAAGAGTTGTTCCTACTGAAAATGTTTGGTCACCACCCGTTAATTTATTAAGGGTAATAGAATCATTTTTAATTTGCTTTCCGTCTAATTGGCTCATTTCGTTATTTAATTTTGTTTATATATTAAATATCAAATAGCTCTTTTATCAAGATATATAAATAAGAGTTTTAATATTTAATATATAATCTATAATAAGTCAATATACAAAAAAAATAACGAAATGAGTAAATTACACGGAAAGCAAATTAGGGATAATTCTATTGTTCTTAACAAATTAACAGGTGGTCAAGTATCTTTAGATAGTACTACTGAAATCAATTTTTTAACAGGAGCTAAACTGCTTTATACAGATGCTCCAACAACAGATGATGAATTAGTCAACAAACTATATGTTGATGGACTGGTATCACAAGCATCACAAGATGCAATATACGTAGCTGGTGATGGTTTAGAACTCACAAATTTAACATTTAGCCTAGATCCTCTTAGTGCAGGTGGTGGGTTAGCATACACAACTGGTGTATATAGCGTTAATGTTGATTCAGATGCATTAGAAGTAACTAGTGATACAGTTACATTGAAAAGTACTATAGCTGGTAACAGAACATTTTCAAATAATTTAATAGTTGATGGTGATTTTACAGTCAATGGAACTACCACTTTTGTAAATACGACTCAATTAGAAATAACTGATGATATTATAACATTAGCCAAAGGAAATTCCGCAGGAAGTGGAGTTGATGCTGGTATAGAAATAGACAGAGGTACAGATCCACGAGCCAATCTTATATGGGATGAATCTGCATCTGTTTGGGTTGCTGGTATCGATGGTTCTGAGTTAGCACTGTTAACGGATATTGGTACAGGTTTATCAAGAAATAATAATGTAGTTTCTTTAGATACTGCACAAGTTGCTAGTGATTTAGCTGGTCTTGGCTTAACTGACAATGGGAGTAAGATAGATATTGTTCCAAATGAAGGCATTATCGCTGATGTGAATGGTGTATCTATAAATCCACTTGCCGCTGGTAGTGGACTTAGCTTTACAACAGGTGTTTTTGCAGTAAATGCTAGTGGTGGACTTGTAATTGATGGTGATGATGTAACACTTGCTTCTAGTACTGCTGGTGATGGTCTTACGCTAACGAATGGTGTATTTAACGTGGGTGCTAGTGGTGGACTTACTGTAGATGGTACTAATGTATCTATTGCTTCTAGTGCTGCTGGGAATGGCTTAACACTCAATTCTGGCGTATTAAGCGTAGGTGCTAATAATGGACTTACTGTAAATGGTACTAATGTATCTATTGCTTCTAGTGCTGCTGGTGCAGGACTTAGCTTCACAACAGGTGTTTTTGCAGTAAATGCTAGTGGTGGACTTGATGTTTCTGGTGATAATGTAGTAATTGCTTCTAGTCTAGCTGGTGCTGGTCTAGCACTTAATTCAGGTGTATTAGACGTAAATGTTGGAGTAGGTCTAGAAATATTAACTGATGCAATAGCTATTGATTTAGCAACTACCTCTGGATTAGATTTTGATGGAAATGGATTAAAAGCAAATATAGATAATAGTACATTAACAATAAATGGAAGTGGACAGATTGAAGTTGATAATGCTTTTTTAAATGCAACACCTGTATATAATCTTACAACATTAGCAACATCATATACTTCTAACGATTCTGTTACAACTATAGCACTTAGTGATACACCTAGTGATTTTTCTAGAGTTTCAGTATTAGTAAATGGACAAAAACAAAAAGTTGCAGATGGTAGCAATTCTTTAGATGCTTATTTTGTTGCATCAGGTGCAACTAGTGTACCACTTGCTCTTGATAACTTAAATAGCGGTGATTTGTTAGTATGGAATGCTGGGAATGCTGGTTTTAGTTTGGGATCAGGTGATGATGTAGAAATAGTATATGAAGCATAAAAAATAAATAAAATAAATAAAAACTTATGAAAAAATATTTCAAAAAACCGCAATATCATTTAAATATAATTGTTGGGATTATATTGGGGATTATTTCTTGCTCAATCATAGCATATGTATTTGAGGACTTATCAAACCAACAACCATCTAGCATTACTATTATTTCCATCTTACCAGCTCTTTTAATTGGTTATATATGGGAAAGATTTCAGAAAAAGATAGACAAACATGCTATTCTAGTTAGTGGATTTTCGATTTCACTAGGTGTATATCTAGCAACATTATTCTTTTAATTGAATTAAGTAAGTATTTCAACATAAATGGAAAGTTGGTTTAATAATATATACTTAAAATAAAGTACTAGGTCAGATGAGAGGAAAACAAATTATAAATAACTCAGTAAGTTTAGAAAAGTTAGATGGTAACGGTAGTGTATCATTAAACAGTGGTGCAATAATTGAGTTTTTGTCTGGTGCTAAACTATATTATGTTGGAACTCCCTCTGATGCGACTGAAATTGTGAATAAGGGTTATGTTGATTCTGTTAGTAATAGTATAGTGTATATATCTCAATGGAATCCAACAACCAATACACCAACACTTACTGATGATAATGTATCAGAAGCTAGGAATGCATATATATGCACAACTGTATTTACTCGTTTTGGAATAGATTGGGAAAAGGGAGATTATTTGGTTTATGATGTAAATGGTAATATATTCAAAGAAGATAACCCTCTTTTGGGAATCTATAGCAATGATTATAATGATTTAGATAATAAGCCATCTATTAAAGAAAAACTAATAACAGTTAGTTTAGGAGACATAGGGGCTTCAAATTTTGAAGATGATATTCCCACAAAAATAAAAGCTTATGCAATATCTAATAGTATTACAAGAGAACTAAATACTTTACATAAATGGAAATTAACTGAGAACCCATTCTACTATGCACCTAATGGTGTAACTGTAGTTTTAAAAGATGGTTTTCCAGCAGGTTCTTCAGGAACAGTAGATGGAGATAGTAGCGGTAAGATTTATACAGCAGTGAATGAAACACAGTTAAGAGCTATAATACTTGCAGGTGATGCTAACACTGATTTAACAAGATATTGTACTACTTTAATTACTAATATGGAAGCAAATGGAGTAAACACCTTTTATCCATCACCATTTATAAATATTAATTCTAATCAAAATATTAGTAGTTGGGATGTAAGTAATGTTACAGATATGGGTTTCATGTTTTATGAAGCAGAGTCATTTAACCAACCTTTAAATAATTGGGATGTAAGTAATGTTACTAATATGAGAGGTATGTTTCTTTACGCAACTTCATTTAACCAACCCCTTGGTAATTGGGATGTAAGTAACGATATTAATATGTTTCAAATGTTTGAGGGTGCAACTTCATTTAATCAAGCCCTTAATAATTGGGATGTAAGTAATGTAAATTCATCTAATATGAATAATATGTTTATGAATGCAACTTCATTTAACCAACCCCTTGACAATTGGGATGTAAGTAATATGAGTCATATGAGACGTATGTTTGAGGGGGCATCTTCATTTAACCAAGATTTATCTGGTTGGTGCGTAACTAATATAGGTAGTGAGCCATCTAATTTTGACCTTGGAGCAAGCGACTGGGTATTACCAAATTCTAGACCAATATGGGGAACTTGTCCATAAAAAATAATTAACAAACCAAAAAATGAAAAACAAAGTATATATATTAGACAACACATCAGAAACAGACTATAGTAATATAGATGCTGATAATATTGTTTTGCTTGTAGATAATTCCATAAGCATATCAGGACTAGTTTCAGACACAGGTACACCTGCGATAACTTCTAATGGATCAACACCAAGCTTAAATTCAGGTATAACTGCAAGTGAAATTAGAAGTCTAATAGGTGCTGGAACAAGCTCTAATGATACTACTTACACTCCTGGTGCAGGATTAGATTTAACAGGATTAGTCTTTAGTCATGAAGATACTTCTTCACAAGGTTCCAGTAATAATTCTGGTAGAACTTATATCCAAGATATAGTTTTAGATGATTTTGGTCATATAACTGGTATTACTACTGCTACTGAGACAGTTACTAATACAAATACAACATATACAGCAGGGAATGGTTTAGATTTATCAGGTACTGTATTTTCACACACAGACACATCATCTCAAGCTTCTA
>Ga0307973_1000684_pt1 | contig 17527 bp, 6 predicted proteins | sample OrgLakmetagen782_FD_201837 | JGI IMG/M metagenome (GOLD analysis project Ga0307973, IMG submission 201837) | Saline water microbial communities from Organic Lake, Antarctica - #782 | ecosystem: Environmental > Aquatic > Non-marine Saline and Alkaline > Saline | place: Antarctica: Organic Lake...
TTTTATTGCCTCCTCGCATTCCTTTGGACTTCTTTCTATAGACAGCCAGGCTTCTAAATCTGAGCAAATTTTTTCAAGTTGTTTTCTAGCATCCTCTATATCTGAAAGATCACGCTGACCGTGAAATATTTCGCGTAGTCGGTCTACTCGTGACCTTAACTCTTTGGCAGAGTCCAAAGAGTCAATGGATGACTCATAGAGTTGCTCCAATTCGATTTTGTGTTTTGAAATCACATTGGCAGCGGCTTCGACCTTGATGCGGAGCTGAACTATAACTTCTTCATTTTCAGGATCTTTTAAGCGCTCTTGTGCTTTTCCTAAGGCCGAGCAAAACTGCTCACTTCTTGTGCGAACTGCCTCTAAAGCGGCAATGGACTGGTTGGGCAATATTTCGCAGATTGCCAGAAATTGTTCGGCTTCAATGAAAATTGCTTGGAACTGGAAGCGTTCTTCAACTGTTGAAATCGAATAAGTTTTTTGGTGTTCAGCCGCCTCAGCTAGTTTAGTTAGGCCTAAAGCTTTAAAAGTATTAATAGCTTTTTCCATCATTTGACGGTATTCACCCACCTGCTGTGGCGAACGGCAAAATGAGCGCTCTATCCAGCGTGGCCCCTCTTGAACTACCCATTGCTTGGTGACATCTAGAAGGCTGGCAATATCGGCTTCTAGTTCTGGTTCCCACTCACCATTAGTGACAAGATCGTGAAGCTTAAGAAGGCGGTCGCCTATAGCAAGAGCTGTAATAGAGGTAGAGTTCTTAAAGGCGCGTTCTAACTCTATCTGCGAATCTTCCATTCGTTTATAAAAATGAGAAATTGCCTCTCGAGATTTAGCAGCTTCATCACGAAGCTTCTCATATTGATAAAGAAATTCCTCGGGGACGACACCATCATGCTCTAGAAGTTTTGCCTGCTTTAAATAATCTAAGCGAAGTTTGTGACGTAAAGTGCCCCTCCAGTCATCTAAGAGATTCTGCCACCTTTGTTGGCTGTCCTCCGCGATGAAGCCAATTGTGGTTTGTGACAGGACCTTATTGTTGAGATCGCTGGTCTTAAACGTCTCTTGAATCCAGGCTGCGGTATGGCAGGCCTCGCCACTTAGAATCAAACGGCGGCGGGGACGCTTGCGAGCTATAAAGAGGCCAATCAGCAGAGCCGAGGACGCAAGATTACAGCCGTAAGGCGCACCAATCAGGCGGTTCCGTGTTTTCTCCAAGGTTCTAGACGGGTCCGTTTGATGCCAGTCATCCATGGTGTTTAGCATAGCGGTAATCCGATCATTCCGAGGATTTGCCGCCAGACTGCCCTCACGATCAAAAATCTGCCAGCTTTGCGCAAGGACATTAGTTGCCCGATTTCTTAGCCGAACAACTCGAGACTGAATCCATTCTCCATCCACTTCACCGCTGATTAGTGCGCGGGCGATTTCAAGACAGTCTTTTTTCGCTTGGCCACCAGCGCCTGTTAATGTAGCAAAACCGTCAAAGGGGAATGGAATAACCTCACTATATACCTCCTCGAAAACTTCTCGACCCACTGTGGAAAGCCTACCACCAGGGGCCTCGGAAAAACCGGCTACTTCGTGAAGCCTTGCCCCAAGCGCTTTATTTGCCTCCGCTTGAGCGAGCGTTGTAACTTGTTCACCCTCCGCGACAACAAACCGACGGTAACGCTCCTTTTCCTGTTCAGTCAGGCCGCGTTCTAGAGCCCACCAGCGCTGTAAGGCATCGCCCAATCGGCCTTCCGCGTCCTGAATTAATATGACCCATATTGGCGCTACTGGTGAGATAGGATATTTCTTAAGTTCTGAAGCAAAGATCTGATGCACACCTTGCTGAACTGTCTCCAAATCCTCGTCATATCCCAGATATGTATATACGACTCTGCCCTTAGGCTCATTAACGTCAGAAGCATACTGCCAGTCTTTAAAAGCAATAGTGACAGTGTTTTTAAGGGTTTCCGAGGATGCAAACATAGGATTGAATAACCAATCCTGGGTGGTAATTTGGTGCTCGCTAGCGAAGCCCGGGTCTACTGCTGCAAGATTACAAAGCACTCTGCCATAATTTGTGAAGAGCGATCCTAGATCCTTTGCTCCAGAATCGGCGCACCGAGCTCGAAGCAGTTTGGCAAACTGCCCCCTAGTGGCAGCATCTTGTACTAGCTCGTACTGGCCAAAATCATTGTTCCATTCCAGGACCCCTAGCTCGTTTACTAAATACGTCAGGGATCGCTGCGTTTCTGTTTCATTTAGTCCGGCTGCAAGCGCCAAAAACTTTTCGTAGTCTTCTTTGCGAGGAAGCTTTGCTCGGAGCTTTAATAGAACGGCAGCGGCGGCTAAAACCCGCTTGTCGTTTTGTTCAAGGTGGGCTGCGCGCTCCTCAAGAATTGCCTGAAGGTTCTCCGCAATCGTGCCACCCTTTGCCTGCTCAGCCGCCACAAACTCGCTTAGCATCCCTGTCAGCAGGAGTTCAGCAGCAGAAATTGAAATAACACCGCTTACTTGTTCGATTACTGGCCTGTCGTTATTACGCTCTATCGCATCTTTAACGATGTTGAGAGCAGAGCGAGACTGCACAACATCTTGCTGACGGGTCAGAAACCACACAGCTAAGGGGTTTAATGGCCAGCAGCCACGGCATATCACATCCCGAAATTGGTCGGCCTCACCCCATACCGGGAGGTTCTCCGCCTCCGGTAATGCTTGCAAGAAGAGATGTTGGATTTGTGAGATATCCGAGCTCGCAGCTACGGACGTATCAATAAATTCGGGGGCTTGCTTCTCCAAAAGATGGGCGAAAAGCGTCTCTAAGTTCGTAGAAAGATAGGACTTTTCGGCGGCTTCAAAGCGGGTTATATAACGCTGTAAGTGCATTAAATCACGACGATCTAGGCGACTAACATACGCCTTGAGGTCGTACTGGATGAAGCCAAGAAAGCGCGCCCGTCCCTCGCTGTCCTGAACGCCTTGGAATAGTTGCTGTAACGCTGAGTCGCCTGCCAAATGGGGCTGCTCTGCTGCATATTCGAGAAAACGCCCAAACTCATCGAATAAAATTAGCAGACCGCTAAAGACCCCGTCTTTTCCACAATAGACAGCAGTTACCGTCGCAATCAAATCCTGAATTGATTCTCGGCCTTCAACAGGAATGTGCTCCCCATTAGCGTTCTCAAAAATCTGATCAACAGCACCATAAATCTCTTCGTCGTGCTCTTTCAGACGCTCGATAATGTTATTCGCAGAGAGCGCTGGAAGAATGGCATCAAATTCAGACTTTCTAATTTCAAAGTTTCTTTCAACAAAATTTTCGGCCGATTGAAAACGAGGAGAAAGTTCCTCAACGGCTGCCATGTCACAACCTGCTTCTCGAAGCCGCGAGATTATTCTTTGGGCCACCTCCGAACCAAGATTGAAATTCGTCATTCCATCAAGCGGCACTGTTAAAACAGGCTTTGAGAGACTCTCAAGAGCGATCGAGAAACGCTTACCAACCTCATTATCGGCGTGAAAGACATTCTCAACCAGCCGGCTGGACAGTGGCCCTTTTGGATTTTTAAGTAACTCCGCTAGCGTCACAGCCAAGTGGGATTTGCCTGAACCATATCCCGCGATAGCTAATGAAAAAGGATTTCCTACTTTATCTTCACCTTGCGCCAGGTCTTCGATTAGCTTGGTGCTAAATGTTGCCGTGTCCCTTAGGAGGTAACCATCAGCGATATCTTCTCTTCGAACGGCATGGTAACGAGGCCCATGAAATACAAAATTCTCAGCGGCCTTGTAAGCACGTTCGGGAGCGCCGTCGACCCAACGCAGTTGAACCGCGCCATCGAAGAACAGATCACTTCGGAATTTGACGACGTCTTTGACGGTAAGTTGGCTGCTGTTCGACTCAGGGGAGTCTGTCATACATCACCTTCAAAATTTTATTTGTAGGAATAAGCCGCGTGAGGATTGGATCACCCGTTTGCCGGTCCACTTTAACCCAGCCGAGCCTCTCCATTTCTGTGAGAAACTGTGACTGTTCCTGAGGGCTCCATCCCGTGGCCGCCATTAAACCTGAGGCGACCTCCAGTTCTTTCAGAGCTATCTGCGTGTTTTCGGGCAGTTCCGTATCCCATATCAAGAAAAATAATGCCCCGACTGTGTCGTACATGGCCGGTTGAGTTGGAACTTTCCTGAGTTCTATAAAACTGTTCTTCTGAGAGATTGCAGCAGCTCTCCCGAGGCCTGCCGGATCCGAATAAGTTCTTATTAAAGGGCCAATGGAATCACTGCTAGATCCAAAGCGGTTCGCTAAAAACTCATTGAACTTTCGCTCTGAAAACCTGTTTCCCAAGGCCTCCGCCCCGTTAACAAATACCGAATGCCAGACTTCTGCTCCGCCATTTTTTCGACAAAGCATTAAATGAAGAGCCCACTGGGTGTTCTCCTCCAACAAAGGTGGGTCCTCGCGCAATACAATTGTCGCCAGAGGTAAGAGAGAGAGCGTCATTTGGCCGGTCTTGGCCGTCGCCTCTACATTGAGTAAGCCCATGCCCTGCGCGTACTGCAAAAGCGGCCTTACTTTTCCAGTGCTCTTACCTGTGGGAATTCCCGTGCTTTCCGATATTTCTTCCACTGATGCAGTCGTGCGCTTCTGAGCAAATGAGAGCAAGGCACAAAGATAATGTCTCTCTGGCTGAAAGCTCATATGAAAGCTTACAGGCAATCTATTCGCCTTTGTCATTCGCTCATCTCTCCTCGGCGGTCCTCTAGAGCTGTTATGGAGACCTTTCGCACTGTGGGCCGCAGGCTGCCATCGGGTTTTCTTTCAAAACCAACAGATAGGCATTCACCCTTCTTTAGCGAATTCAGCTTATTTGCCCAATCATCGACCGTTGTGTTGGGCATTGTGTCTTTTAAGATTGCAGCGAAGCTCCTAAGCTCCGTCGAGGCGGGCGCAAAGAATAGTTTATGCGACGCTTGAAACAGTCGGTCCCGTTCATCCCGACCAAAATTACTAAGGGTCTGGGTGGCGAGAATCATAGAGGCTCCGAACTTGCGGCCTTCCCTTAGATACTTTTCTAAAGGTGACCCACTCCGGTGGTCCAGGTTTTGGACCTCATCCAATACCACTGGTAGCGGCCGGGTTCTACTCCCTGTGCGGCGCATATAATCCCAAAGATCCCAGAGCACAAACTCAATAATAAGCCTTTGCACGTCACTCGCGATTCTAGTGAGCTGGAGGATTGATAGCTGGCTATCTTTACCATCAAAAAGATCTTTCCAAGTATCCATTTCGACGTTCTCGAATGGCTTGGTTCTCGCGAGAGGCATAATCTTATTCGCGAGTGTGTCGTCTCCCATTTCTTTGAGAAATTCGTGCAATGCTTCAAGGGAGAAGTTGCCGGCTTCTACACCCTCTTCAATAACCTGCACCAAGGTCGCGCGCTGCTGCTCGCCCAGCGAGCTATATACCGCGATAAATATACTTGCTACACGTTTAGCGACGTCGAATGCAGAGTCTTCGATCCGGCCTATGCCCTCAATCTCTTCGCTTTGAGGTCGAAAAGGATCGAGAGGCAGTTTCTTTCCTGCTGCGAGGGCAAACATATCGGGCTTTGCTATCTCTAATAGCTTGGGCTCAAGTTGTTGAGGCAGAAAACCATCTGTGTAGTCGATCACTAGCGAAGGCTGCCCAGACATCGCCATTTCCATAAGAAGAGCCTGTATGGCGTAAGTTTTTCCTGCTCCAGACCCGCCAAAAAGAAGCAAGTGCCGATTAGGTAACTCAGGATGGCCATACTCCCAATAGATCGGCTGGCCGCCGCCGCTCTGCATGGTTATCTCTTCGCCCAGCAATATGCGCTCAGGCACTCTGGGGACACTGAACTCCCTAATATTGGGTTCTTCCGACGGATTGAGGCTAGCGCTATTAGATACGTCAGGGTGCTGGAACGCCCCATTCTCTTCCGCAGGCTGGCGGTTAAATTCGTCTTCGTGGCTGGACTCGATTAATTCCGTTGCTGGTGTCGCCTCGGGTTGATTTTCGTTAAGAGGCACGCTATCAGAAATCGGAGTATCAGTGGGTGTGGCATCGACCACGGGTTCACCCTCGTGGCCATTTTTAGACTGTCCTAATGGTTTACTGACCAGCGCTGTACCGTGAGATGGCCGGATTTTCGCCAAATAATTAATCGCGGGATTTTCCAGGGAGGCCAGTATTGCTTCATGGCCAACTTCGACATGAAAGACATCTAGTGATTCACAGAGCGCCCTGGGTAACCGAGCAATTGTTCTCATGTGATGCATGGATGGAGGGACGTTATCGTCAGTCCAAAATGTTGCACCCACTGCGCGCCAGTTAATGTCAAAATATCCCTCTGAAAGCCTCTCGAGAGCAAAATCGATGGCTTTTTTCTCCGAGTCTTTAATCGGCTTGCTGTTTCGCACTACTAGCGCACGGTGTAGTTGAGCCCACCAATATCGGCGATCAAAGACACTCGATAAGTCAGCATCGCTATTGGGAATAAAAAGCTGGCTTAGATGCTTAAGCCCAGCGCTCGCTTGAGCTATTGATTCTTCAACATGAGCTGGCGATTTTTGACCGACTTTACACTCCACAATCATTGCATCGATTGAGAATCCATTGTCGGTCAAGTGTGCCTCAAGCAATAAGAGGTCGGGCACATAGCCCTCATCAGCACCTTCAAACCAATGGCGAAAAGAGTCTAACGGAATGGCCGCGCAGAACTGCGCATTTGAATGTGAGAGATAAAGGTGGTTCGCTATAGCATAACCAATCACATCCCGAAGAGTTCCCTCGTTGGAGAGTGCTCTCACCAAGGAAAGTCCCGTAATCTGTTGCGCCCCTTCGACCAGCTTATGGGCAGTTCTTTCACAAGCCTTATCGGACCACTCTCTAAATATTTGTCCCAGCCGTTTCGCTGTTCCCTTCTTAAGGGCTCCCGTGGTGCCCCGCTCTGTAGACAGCGTCAAATTAAGTTCACCGTAAGCACCAACACCTGAAGTAAAACCTACCAGCTTGCGCTCATCCGATTCGCTTGATTCCCAATCGATAATTAATGATTTATCGACGAACCTATCAATACAGGCAACCCAACGACTCACCCTATGAATGGCACGGGTCATCTCTCTTTCAAGATGGCCGTACTCGACTTGGTTAAAGATTAAGTGGTGATCACCAGGGTGGTCAGGATTCATCAAGCGCGCAGTCATCTCAGCATGGCGAGCTGCCACAACAAAACGACGATTACTGACTAAGCCCTGGCGGAGGTGGGGATCAGTCTGGTTAGGGGGGCGCGGGTGTTCACTTATTGGAAACTTACCAATATTTCCCGCATTCCAGTCGTGTTCAAACGGCACTGTGGGGACAACCTTATCAGCGCCAGTTTGGTCATTAAGGAAATTCAGTAAAAAGGCAACATCATTACCGACGTCAATTTGATTAAGTAACGCGAGCACACCGTCTCTATTGTGCGCAGGCCTAAATGATACGACTAAGCGGCAGGCTCGCTGCCGACTATTTTCGGTCTCTCCCCAGCGCTCTTGCCAACTTGTGAGGATCTCTTGCGCCCTGGTAGCCGAGGGGCCGCGGCCTATGATTTTTAACGAAAGTAAATACGGAGTTGGATTGCTAGAATCCTGCTCTTTAAGCTCTTCCGTAAGGAAAGCGTCGATGCCTGAAATCAGTGGTCGCAAATCCTCAACGTTTGCTGCAAGGATAGCTAACCGATCGAATGCATATGGATGCACTTCTCTGTAAGCAACCAGGGTCTGATGAATAACTTTGGACTCGGGAGTAATTCTCAGATACTCCGAGAGACTTTTTCCTTCCCCTGAGTCATTCGTTCGCATTTCTGCCTGTGCTGCCAGCGTTGGTGCTACTGCCGGTCTTTCTCCGAGCCGATGCACTAGCCCAAAGGGACGAAGATTAGTCGTAAGCCTCCCCGATGCGTCGTAGACAAGTCCGTAGAGTGGCCTTCGGAGTTCTACTAAGCCCGTGAGGCGGTCGAAAGCTGTTTTACCTGGGCGAATACCTCCCTCCAACATCAGGCGACAGACCTGCTGGAAACCATCTCTTAGAAACACTTCCCGAGCCTGAACGGTTTCGGCAATGGCAGGTGTGATACCAGTCGCAACAGCTGCAGGAAGAAACGGTGATGTTGGGGAGGTACCATCAGCAACGCATAAAAAGGCCTGGTATAACCGCCTGAGCAGCTGATCAGCTGATGGTTTATGCTCAGAGTGAGCCTTCAGGACCGTATCGATAGCTTGCCGGTATTTCTTAACGAGTTCCCGTAACGGCGCTTCTAGCGAAGCAAAATATCCGTCGCCCGTCATCGAGTCGATGAATCTCTTATAGGTTACGGATAGGTCCACCAAAACTTTTGTTAGCTCAGGCTCCAACTCACTTTGATTGAGACCTGCCAAAACATCCTTTACCGACGGATTCGCCAGTCCTGATGAGATCAGGCGCTGGGCCTCAGAATCATCAACAGCAAAAAAGAGCTCATCAATTGTTTCGCCCAGATGGAGAACAGGCAGCTGGATGCCATTTTCCATCATTGCTTCCGAAACTACTCTAGCGCAGGTCAATCGCACTCTCTCTTCATGATGCGGAGGTATGACCCACACGTAGTCGTTATCGACACTGAGAACTTCTGTTTCTGCTCTAATTTGAACTCGGAATCGAAGTCGGCTCTCTTTTAGTTTCTTCGAGATAATATTTATATCTTTGTCTTCTCGCCCAAAATGGCAGCCGATGGGGATGTCTTTCTGATCGTCTTCGACAGTATCTCGCTCAGACTTAACGGCTATCGATAATTCGCCTAAAAATTGATCCAGCCCGCCCACAAGTCCCTTGAATACGAGTTCAGCCGTATCGGAGGCACTGCTCGTGTCTTCTTCAGTACCGTCAAATTCGAAAGACTCCAGGTGAACCTGAATATCTTGGATATGCTGAGGCGCCCATTCGCGACCGCACTTCGAAGTGTACTCTTGAAGGGCCTCGAAAATCGCTTCTAAGAACACCTGAAAACCTGGCCCTTTCAGCTTTTTTACTTCTACCTTCTTTGATCGCTTCTTCGGCTGTTTACCAAGGATTTCGATGATTGGAGAGAAATCCGTGTAAAGGAGGCGGAGGCGAGAAGCCTTGGAGCCACTTTCAATAAAGTCACTGAGAGTCTCCAAAAACTCCGTTATATCCTGGTAGGGTTCTTTTCCTTGCACCTGGGGTGCAGTACTTAACTCATCTCTCGCTTTTTTAATTTGCACCGAAGCTTTTTTCCTCTCACTAGCCTCCTTGTAGCGATCATGACTAAAGATCCGACTAGCGATATCCATCTTCTCGATGCGTTTGACCGGGTTCATCGGTGAGAAAATGGGAGGCAAACTCCAATACGGTAAGTTCTCAAATGCCAGAGCGAGCACATCACTGGGGGTGTCACAGCTTTTGGCTCGGGGTTCAAGAGTTGCCTCGAGGAACTCAGACAAGGCCAGGAGATTACGGGGGTGCAGCTTGAACAAGCGGCTAAAAAAGCTATCAAAATCTCGCGTACCACTGCCGTCCGTATCCGCTAGATTAAGATAACCAAAAAGATCATTAACCCAAGACTCATAGTTGCCCGCCATGCACTCGCGAAAGATTACGTCTTCAGTGAGGGTGTCAAAATCTGCAAGACCACCACGGTCCGTCGCATGATCGACACCGATAAGGAGCACTAACAGGAGCTTGTCATCCGCAGTACTGGTCAGATTGCGGTAATACGTCAAGCGATCTTCAGTATCGATCCAATCACGCTGCGTTAAACGATCGATTTCCGAATCTGGATAGGCCTTTACTTCACGCCAATGCTTCGCGAGCCCTGTTGCCACTTTGGTGATGCAGCGAATCCCCGGCTCTCTAGCGTTAATGTGATTTTGCACACCTTCGAATATCGCGAACGCCACGGATGGAGGTAACGATTGGGTAAAAATTCTCAGCTCTTTTCCACCCTCACCGTAAAGCGCGCTATCCACTTGCTCAGTGATATATTTCGTGACTGAATTAGTAAAATATTTCATATTGAGCCTAGGCCGGATTTTCCACGAGGGGGGTTGCATCAGAAAGGGCAATTAACAGACCACCCCGCTTTAATTCATCTTCTAACCATGCAGCGCAGTCATTTTGGGGAGCAAGCCGAATTCCTAAGTTCAAGCTAGCCAACGCTGCTTCAATTTGCTCATTACCTACCGCGATACCGAAGTGAAAATAAAGGCGCCGGAGAAACTCATCAAAGGGAATTCTTTCACCAGGCGCAATCAAAGCTGCAACCGCCATTTCCGCGAGGGCGCTTGAAAGCGTAAAGCGCATGGGGCCATTTTGAGGAACAACGAGACCAATCTGCTTCGCTAGGCCTCGGAATAACTTATAACCGTGCTGGTCCGCGCCATTCACGCCGTCTTTTGGCTTTTCTCCTGTTTTTAAAAGCGGAAGAGAGTCTGAACGCAATGCTTTAAATAGCAAGTCCTCCACAGCCCTGACTGACTCATTTGACGCCTTGCCCAGATCCGTTCCCGAGCCCGAGGAGGGACCTCCCGCTATCCACGCGTAACCACCCTCAAAACCCAACTCTCCAAATTCCTCGTCCATGTCTTTTACTAGCCGGTTTGCTTGAAAGCACATGCTCCGGAGTACATGTACGCAGCATAGGTCCTGAAGTATTCGAATTTTCCGCAGGGAGTCTTGTGATGAGGAGACTACATTTGCAATTTCCCAGGCGAAAAGCGTCGCTTCTGGCCAGGAGGATCGGTACACCCACCCAAATACTTTTGGTTTTTTATCCTCGTGGATTGCCGGCTCATATTTTGCCGCGCTTTCCACTATCGAGCCCAGCTTTTCCAATGGAGAATTTATCGCATGGACAAGGTTTTTTAGTCCGAACGGAAGCGCCTCTTTCGCACGGCTCCAATCGAGGTGCCTATATTGAACTTTGAGCCATTCATTTATTTCGCCGTCATCCTTCATCCTGAGCACATGCCAAAGCTGCAAAAAAAGCACCTCTCCACCACGTGCCATAAAATTATTGGACCCAGTCGAAAAGTACTTCTTCGTGTCACGCCACTCTGAAACACCCTTTTTCAGAGCTTCAGAATGACGCCAATCGATTTCCCTAGAAAGAAGGTAACTAGACGCCGGCACGAAACTGTGAGTCGCCCAAGTGCGATCGCCCGAAACGCCTACAAACCCAGCAAAGAGCTTTTGCAAAGTTTGTACCGCATGCTTCGCATCTTCGGAACTATCTGCCTCAACGGAGTTCGTGATATCTCCTATAAGCTGCTTGAAACGATCCACATGAGTAGGGTGCCGAGTCTCTAGTTTTGAGGAAGGAAAAAAAGCAAAAAGTTTCAGCGCCAATCGACTCTCTGGATGGTATTCCATTGGTACTTTCGGCAAGGACTCGAGATGTGGAAATCCAGAATCACCTTTTCCAACGTCTGTGGTTTTTGTCGAGCTAAAACATAATAAAAATTCTGCCAAATACTCCAGAGGCGTCTGATCGCGATAAAAACGGCGCCCGAAAGCTCTAACCGAGGGACTTGAGTCTGTGTCTTTTTTAAGGGAGATGTCTGGAAAACGTGAATCATCGATGCTCATTGGTATACCAGCTTGTTTCCAGTTTCAGCAGGGCTGAATTTGTGAGTTTTAGTTTCGCCTTGAGCGTCTACTTCAAGCAACGTGACCACATCACTGTCCATACGACTATCTCCAAGCAGCTTCCCGCGAAATTTTTCTAAGCTCGTTCGGTGGATGGCATCCAACGAGCCGGTTAGCTCTCCGCGGCTTCTACTCACGATGTAATCTAACAGGGGCAACGTTAACAGGAGACTTGCGCCTGACCGATCGTGTTCGAGAACCGGTAGCTTGCGAGATTTACTAAAGACCAGATCAAATTCTTCAACCGCGAACGCCTTCAAAACAATTTGCACTGACTGAAATATTTTCTCGTCAGGTCGTCTAAGCGTCACAAACAACTTGTCGGAACCTTTTTCGGCAACGATGCACCCAGTGAACTCCTCCATCAAAACACCGATTGTTTTGCGGATAAATTTTTGTTTTTCTAGCCCGACACCTACATTTTCATGCTGGACCCACTGATCCAACGTCTGCAACATCGGAGACTTTAAAAAGTCGTTGATAAAAGGAGTTTCTAGGGAGCGGTAGTTAGTCTGAAATTCGCCAAACATGAAGACCAAACGCCGAAGGCGGCGCCGAGATTCGCCACCTGCGGCCTTTTGAGCATCCATTTCCCAGGTGCCCACGTGAGGTCGCGTTGGCTCAGGTAAGTCAACAACGTCGTGTAATTTGGTGTCGTGAATAAGTTGGTCAAACTCTGGACTCGAGGATGCACCAAAATGAAGATCCGACATTTGTTTCAGGCAAAACAAGGCATTTGAAGCTTTTGGTGAAAGCGCCCCCACATATCCAAAGAAGGTTTCACTAAATAGTGTCGAATTGCTTCTAACCATGTTCTCTTTACGAATCTGCTTACAAGACTGACCCGCAGTTAAGCTAAAGCTTAAGTGTGCGGCCAATTGCCGCATTGTCATGCGTCGACCATAAGCACTTAATCGATCGTATACAAACCTGACCCGACGCTGCGTCAGTTTGGCTCTGCTTCGAAGCAAATCTACATTTAACTTGATAGGGCAGGCTGCTTTAGCTGTGCATGTTTCACAACTGTCCCATGCAGGATGGGACACTAAATTTTCTAGAAGCTTGACCGCAATATCGACGTTGCCAAGCATGCTCAAATTGGCAACGTAAACTTTTTTGCGGCCGGTCGTCTCAAAGCAGTTACTCTCTCCAAGGCGTTCCCCAATAAGGGGCTCATTAAGGCGAGTGAGGATCTCTTGCTCGATTTCACGTTTAGCAAATTTTGACTCGCTAAAATAATCGCGAAACGAGCTTAAAAGTGGTCCAGTGTTGCTCACGATGAGAGCACTGCCCTGACCTTCCATCGCTTCCGTCAGCTTCTGTAAACGATCGGTTGCGGGAAGTTCACTCATATCTTTTACGATCGCTAAAGAGTGGCCTCCAAATTCGATAACTTCCTCTTCCTTTGGCGCATGAGGCAAAGGCTTATCAAGCGGAACGCCCTTAGCCTGTTTTAGTATTTCGACCGCGATCGTGGATTTACCATCCCCTGCATGACCAGTCAGCATGATCACAGATTCTTCACCACTGCCCAGTATTTCGAAAATACTCTGGGTCAGTTTCATATCCACATGAAGATCCGAAAAATAGGGACTCGTAGCTTGTGCCTCCGCTAAGGCATGCCGGTTATCCGCGGATACGTTATGAATAGTATTGAGATAGTCAACAAAGGCTTCCGACTTTGAATCCGGGGTGCCTGCACGAATTTCTCTTAGGCTTGGTTTTTCCGTGATAATCGGTGACTCAACTTCTTTGGGCTCTTGACCCCCGCTCTCATCAGAGACAGCATCAGCAGAGCTATCTTTAACAAAAGCGTCTCTTAGTGCATCGAGCATTTCCTCTGCGGAGCCATATCTATCACTACTTCTTGAGATAGCACGACTAAAGACTCGAGCGAGCTGGTCACTTATCTCTTCCGGCAAGTCCTGGGGAAACAGAGGAGGACACGTTGAAGCATCAGAATGGCTGGCACCTGTTGCCCATTCAATAAGCGTTAAACCCAATGAATACAGGTCACCTGAGGGAGTGGCGATGTACCCTTCTTTGGTGATCAGGTCTTGTGCAACATATCCTGGTGTCCCACCGATTATTGTAAGACCCTCCTGGCTAGCCATCCCAAAGTCGATAAGCTTCGCAATTTTTCGGGTAGGGTTCAGAATAATATTGTCAGGAGTCACATCGTTATGAATTGTGGGCTCAGCATCACCACTCCCATAAATGTTTGAAGGAGAATGAATATGGTTAAGCGCCATGAGGATCTGCTTTGCAACGCTTTTAAAAAGATCAAGATCAGGCTTGGAGCCTTCGTTAATTAGACTGCGTAAACTATTCCCGTCAACGAATTCTTGGATTATGCACCATCGGGAATTCGCCCATTGGGTGAAGCCGCGAAAACCGACAATAAAAGGGCTATTGGCTCGCCTCAAAAAATCTCGTTCTGAAAGACAGCGCTCTCTTTGAATTTCAGGGTGAAATATTTTCAGTGCCGCTGAATCACCATGACTCTCTCCATGGAAAACATTGCTTGCTCCTCCTGCCCCCAGCTCCTCTCCTAACGTCCAGGTGTCATACGTGTCCCCGACTCGAGGAGTGCAGGAACTGTCATAAGAAGGAACAGAGCCGCCCTGAACCGATGGTTCTTGCGGTGACTCCCCTAAATAGCTGGAAAGACGAGCTATTATCTGTCCCGCTGCCGGTCGATCGTGGAATTTGGGGCTGGTCATTTCCTCTGCTAGCTTTAGCAGCTCATCGTTTTCCGGAGATTGGTCGGTGGTCGAACTGAGCAGCTCCAACAAAAGCTTGCCTAGACTATATATGTCAGATTTATGATCTGGTTTGCCAGCTAGAGTTTCTGGTGCGGAATATTCTTTCTCCTGATCGGTTAGGTCCCCTGCCATCACGGTAAAATTGGCAAGAGGGTCATAGGCGAGATCAAAATCAGTCAGCTCTACGTGATCATCCCTTCCGATAATGATGCTCCGCGGCGTGACGTTTCGATGAATCAAGCCCGCATCGGACCCATGAATATGTTCAAGGGCTCGGCCAACTTCCCTAACTATTCGCACGGCAAACTGTGAGGCCAGCTTATTACCGCCTTGCAGCATTTGATCAAGAGTTTGAACCTGACTCCACTGACACACCTCGACGACTAGGTTTCGCTCGTTGGCGTGGGCGCGCACCGGCCTAATATTTTTATGAAAGGGCAGACTTTCTAACGCGTCTAAACTTCGAAACTGCCTAGCTCTCTCAGATGGATCAGAGCTAGCCGGGCCAAAAACTCGCAATCTATAAACCGCATCATTGTTACAAGGGCTGGCCTCTGCAAGGTAGCTGACATAGCGAGAGGTATTTTCGATCTCTTGGCGTATTTTGTATCCGGATATTTGGTCGGTGAAGTCTTCGCGACGAGGACCGTCCTGGAAACGCTGATCAAGAGCCGTCACCAGGCGCCGGAAATCCTTATGGCGGAGTTGATCACGTCCAGCGCTCTTATCTCTTCTTAAGCGTTCTTTGAGATAATGTGCAAGCTCTGACATGCCATCAAAGGTTAGATGATCTCCGACTCGACCATTCTTTCTTTCCAGTGTCCCAATTATATCAAACGCGCTATCGGCGCCAGTTACGTCTGCTCCGTCATAGGTCAGAACAACGATCGACTGAACGAAAGGGATCTTTGACGCAGGCAATGTCTTCTCTAGCAGGCTTTTGAACACCTTAGCTTTCGGAAGGTTGACTTCGTGGGGGTCACGCACACTACTGACCCCCCGGCTCCAGACGTTATCACTGACGTCAATCTCGCCTTTCCAGTGTTTGAGCTCAATGACCGCAGCAAAACTCTCCGCAACGACCAACAAATCGCACTCATGGTAAACATCACGACTTGAGTCTGCGAGATAAGCGCTTGGATAGAGCTCTATCCCATCAAGATCTGCAGGCAGTTTTTGCTCCAATTCCGCTAAGGCTTCGCGCTCATGCAGGAATTCACAATGCTCGTATGATTTCATGTAGACCTTCCGCTTGTGACGCCGTCATACTGAAAAGTCCAATTCAGTTAATCGTTGACGTTAGCTTTTGTTTCTCAGGAATCCTTGATTGCTGCCCAGTAGGAATAGCCTCAAGTGTCCCGAAGTCTAAGTCGAATAATCTTTAAAGCCACCGATCAGCTTGCCTCTATTTCCGGCCGACCCAGCAGAACTGGCCTCTTTCCAAACGCCGTGAATTACCCTGCCGATAAGCACACAATTTCCCACCATTCGAATCCACCACACTATAGTCCAGACAAGCTACATGCTCATTAAGCGGTGCTGGCTCACCTTTCATCCAGTAGTGCCCCACAAACACCGGCTTCTCTCCGTCGTATCCGGGCAAAATGTCCTCGGGAATTGGCTCATGAGGAATCTGGCTTATGACTTCCACGGGCACCATCGCCAGGTCCCGATAGGTCACGCCATCCAGATCCCACCAGCGAGTGCGGATGTTAGTGCGCGGGTGGTTGTCTTTGTCACGAAATTCGTGGCCATCAGGCAGGGAAATTTCCAACCCTTTGAGCAAGGTTTCCAGGGCCTCAAAGCCTTCCGCCCCTTCATTGCATAGCTCCGCCCACGCATCTGGCCGTATACGGTTCTGATCGTCGGTGTATTGAGCAATGGTTTTCAGGTGGTCAGGGTGCCAACATGCGTGGACCACACGGAAGTCATTCATATCAAGGAATAGAGGTAACGTTCTAAACCACTCGACAATTCTTTTATGTAGATCGCTGCCCTCACCGACTTGTTCCAGAAATTCTTTGTGTTGCTTCAGGTTTTTATTAATGTGCGGGCGAAGAAAATTGCCAGGGGTTTCTGGATCTTGGGTTGCCCAAGCCACAGCGTTGTATTCATGATTACCCATCACGGCCAACGCATTGCCGGTATCAACCATCGCTTTGGCAATCTGAACCGTTTCAACTTGCTCTGGGCCGCGATCCACAAAATCACCCAGGAAAATCACCTGGCGCTCGTCCGGGTGCTGCCAAACGCCGTCAATCTCTCGGTAATCCATTTTTGTGAGCAGTGCTTTCAGCTCGGCGGCGTAGCCGTGAATATCGCCAATCAAGTCGTACATCGATAGTGATCCTTCACCGGTCACTGCATGAATTCGCGGTCGCTGGAAGTAATAATCTCTATTCCCTGACTTGCAAAGGCTTTATTGGGTACTGGCCCTTCGCGCTTGCCCAGCACCTCGCCGTTTTGAGCTAACAGGTAGGCTTCATCTTTTTTGTAATAAAACCAATACTGCTGAATCTCACCCCATATGCCTAGGTCACCGCCTGTTTCGTAGACATGTTCCCGAACCCTACACTGCGCTCTGCCCAGCTGTCTGTCCATCGACAATCGCCAGAAGCCTTTAGGGAAATCCAGGTAGCGCTGGTGTTCACAGACCGCAAGGGCAAAGAGTGGCTGGCTTTTGCGCTGAAATGCGGTATCAATCCAGATGTAAGGCTTGAAAGCTGTGCCCTCTTCTTGCAGATATTTCTTGGTTCGGGTGATGCGTTGATCTGCCAGCGGCATACCCATGCCAGTGACGGTGCAAAGCGCCCGCAGAAAACCCTCGCTGCTGTATTTGAAATCGAAGCCGCTATCGTCCAGGCCAAACTCCGGACTTTCCAGTACGTTCTGCAGCCGCTCAAAATTGGCGGAGGTTGGCTTTTGGTAACCCATAGCCTTCAGGATCTCCTCTGGCGGGATGGCAGCAGTGCGCAGCACCAGGTCGGTTTTGAAGTTATCGATCATGGCTGGCTCCTTCCAGTTCATTGATGACTGGCTGCAGGACGGTGGTATTGAATGGATC
>Ga0307973_1000708_pt1 | contig 17084 bp, 5 predicted proteins | sample OrgLakmetagen782_FD_201837 | JGI IMG/M metagenome (GOLD analysis project Ga0307973, IMG submission 201837) | Saline water microbial communities from Organic Lake, Antarctica - #782 | ecosystem: Environmental > Aquatic > Non-marine Saline and Alkaline > Saline | place: Antarctica: Organic Lake...
AGGAACCAAATATTTCTCCCCCCACACGGTTTGCCACCATGTAGTTTTCCTCTTTTTGATACATTTCTTCACTCTCTGTATTTTTATAGATTTCTAGTGAGTCCTCTAAACTATCTACAGTGGGGTGTGAAGATATTTTACGAAAAAGAGATGATTCTTTGCCATCTCTGTTTTCTACTTTTTGTATCTTGTTGTCTTGGTTATAACTTACTCTACAGGCCATGTGTTATTTTTAATTACAATCGAAATGCTTATTGTTTATAGATTCTAATTCTGAAGATGTGTACAAATTAGAATTATTTTCAACTTCTTCTTGACTGCGAATATAAGGTTTTATTTGGTTTTGTGCAAATTTGTTAAGGATTCTAAACTCTGAAAAAGTCTTAAGAGATGCAATATTAGTTGGTATCTCTCTATAGAATGTGTGACTAGACTCTTCTTGTGTTTTTTGAAAAAGTCTATTACCTACTCTTAAAAAATCAACGCTTGTTTCATTTGTTACGATACTTGACTGATCTATATTTTGATAGTCCCCTTTAAAAGGTTTTAGAGTCATAGGACTATTTTGATAATAATTTTTAAGAGTTGAATTGGATATAAAACTAGGGGCGTTATCCACCTCTACTAATTTGTTCATAGAACTGTTTCTTGAAAGTGTGCTGTAGTCTACAAAATCTTTCTTTATGTTTTCAGGGATACCGAGCATCACAGTTTCTACGTTTATACTATTTTCTTCTATTAATTTTATTCCTGAGTTGTCTATTGTAAACCTACTGTAGAAGTTTTTGTAAGCCTCGGAGTTTTTGTTTTTCTCTTTTAGTTTATTCACTTGGAACACAGTCGGGAACTCTGTATTTAGGTAAAATTCATCCCCACTAAAATTGTCAATAGCTTTTAGTTCTTTTTGTGTTGGATCTTGTCTTACTGTATTTACTGGTGCATCAAAGTAATATTTAAACAATAACATTTGTTCTGCTGCGTCAAAATCATAGACTGCTGTACCTAAGTCTAAACTTGATACTTCAGAATTTATGAAAGTTTTTATATTGTTTATTACCTCTTCTTTGTTTGCTATGTTCTTCAGATTTTGATTATCTATTGTATTACTGTTAAAGTACGCTACTGTAGGTAATAATCTATTGTCATTATTAACCGCCTGTTCGTAAACCATCTCGTATAGGTTATCAACAGAAACTTTCTCTACTTTTTGATATATGCCATCCTCTAGTTTAATTAAACTTTCTCTATTAAAAGCTTCATATTCTCCTAGAGCATAATCGTCCACTTTCACTAAAGCCTTATTTCTATGTTGTAAAGGCATTTCTTTTATAAACTCTTCGTTTGTTACCTCTATATTATAAAACTCTTTGTAGTTGTCTAGAAATAGGTTTAGGCTTTCTATTGAAGTGTTTCTTTTGAGTATAAGTAAAGACTCTAAAAGTGTTGTTATTTCTTGCTTAGATTTTAAAACATAAGTATCTGATAGATTCTCTAAATCTAAACCTGCCTCTAGAGCCCTGTCTTGAATTTCAGATAATGCTTCTTCTATTTCTTCTTGTGATTCTTTCCATACTTCGTTAGAGGTTTCTAAGAGCATAGATATTTCTGAAGTTTTTAATTTGGATATATCCATAGAGTTTTCAACTTCTGTTAGCTTATTTTCTATATTGATATTTTCTAAAGTATTGTCCAAAACTTCGATTCTGCTCATCTGAGAGAACTTAGCAAACATTTCATAAGCAAAAATTTCATTATTTATAAACTTCTCTACAATATCTGTATAAGGCAGTTGCATAAAAGCAGTTTCAAACTCTTCTATATTTGTAATCCCTGCGACTTGTTCTTTTATATCCTGTTCAACATCTAATGGATTTTTTATGTTGTACATTCCGTACTTGTTTACAGTCCCATCTAAGACTACGAACTCTGGTCTAAATCCTACAGTGTCTTCTAACTCTATATCTTTTTTAGATAACTCAATTAGATTGCCTTGATATACTGAGTTGTTTTTTATTTGTGTTTTTTCTGCGGAGTTTAATACAGAAGACATATCTAACTCTTTGAAGTCCACATTTCCACCTTTTACTATTTTAGACAGTTCTGCTTTTAAATCAGATGCTGTTATACTTTTAGCCCTTAATATATTTTTAACCTCTATGATTTCTTGATTGGTCATAGGTTCTGCTTCAACCTCCTCTTCATTCTGTTTTAAGAAATCTAGTACGTGCTCTAATTTAGCTTCTCCATTTTTATCTAAAAAATTATAACCTGCATTATTTGTATTTGCATTCATAATGCCATCTGATACATTTCTTTTAGCTTTTCTGGTCATTTCGAAACCTGTATCTTCTAAGCGGAAGCCAAAAGATTCATAGAAATTTATAAGACCCTCAAACGAAGTCTGTTTGTCTCTAGGAGACACCGTTAAGAATACATCTTTGCCTTGTGAATCTGCGTATTCTAAAAACTCACGCATTGCTCTTTTAGCGTTACCTTTTCCTCTTTCTGTTGATTCTATGAGGTCTAATTCTATTTCTCCTGTGGATTCTTCTGTTATAGGATTTACTCTTTCTTTGTAGAATACCTTTGCACCACTTACTTCTATTGGAGAAGAAAAGTCTTTTGAAACTTCGCTATTACCGTATCTTTCTTTAAACTCGTCAATGTAAGACACAGCCCATAAGTCTAAAGCCTCTTCTTTATTTTGAGTATACACTTGTGCTTTGCGAAACAAAATGCTTTGATCCCCGTTTGGTGCTTCTACAGCTTCAATCTCATTGTTCTTTGGATTTCTTATAACTCTACAACTTATACCCATCTTAACATTCTTGGTTTTTCTTATTGTTTACTTTATCTTTTATGCTTTTACTGAGTTTACGTCTTTCTTTATTTAAACCTTCATATTTTTTCAAGTCTCTTTTCAGGTTATCAAAAAACTCTTTGCCGTGTACATCTATTATTGTTTTAGGCACTGCTTTACTTATTGCTTTAGACAATTTTCTTAAATTACCTGCTTTATTAGCAAAAGTGGAAGCGTCTTTTTCATAAACATCGTTATCTATTACATCTGTAAATGTGGTGTCCTCTATAACAGTTCCATCTTTTCTTATATACTCTGACTGCTTTGTTAATATCTCTGAGATATATCCTTGAATTTTGTCTAATAACTGTAAAGAACTTTCTTCAATAGACTCCCTAAAATCTGAGGGTTGTGTTACTTCCGCAGACTTTATATCTAAAACAATCTTGGGTGAATTAAAAGGCGAATTTGTAATATCAATAGGTAAACTAGCTTGCAGAGATAGGTTGTTTAAATTGAAAGTTTTCTCTGCCCACTGTTCTATCTTTGGTAAGACTTTAACTTGTTGCAACTCTTTTTCAACCTCTTCTAGTTTTGTTACATTGGTTAACGAATTTTCATTTAGTTCAAATTTACCTGGCTCTATGTTGTTCTGCAATAATAAGGAATTTAATTGATTTACCTTCTGACCTTTTGTTAAATTATCGTTAGAAAGTATTTCATACATATTGTTTGATAAGTCAACCGAACTAGGTTTTACGTTAACTACAAACGCAATGAGCTCCCCATTGTTTTCAAAAACAATTACAGGAGTTCTCTTATTAGTGTTAGGTAAATATGTTTTTATAACACTCTCTGTATTCACTTTGCCTCCTATAACCAACTTACCTCTCTCAACATAACCTGCATCTTTTATTTTCTTAAGTTCTTTAGGTGAAATGTCTTTATTATTTATAGAAAGACCATCTGCTGTTTTTGACAAGCTAAACACAGGAGAACCTCTATATTTAAAGTTTACAGGTATCGTTGTTTCTAAGTCAATGAGATTGTTATTTTCAGATTCTATTAGTTTTTTGGCTGCTGCTTTTCTTATCTCTGTAAACTTTATTGAAGTATCTGTTGTTCCGTTATTCTCTATACCTGCTCTTAAAAACCCTACAAACTTATTGGAAAAAGTTAAACTTACACCAATATTTGCTTCTAAGTTTTGTAAAGCTTTATCAATGTTTACTTGCTTTTTAGATTTTACTGCTTTGTTGTACTCATCTAACAGCTTTTTGTTGTACTCGTTTTTAGGGTCCACCTTTAATAAAACCTTATCTAGATTTACTAGTTCTTGAGGAGTCATTGCCTCCAACGCACTGTCTACTGTGAAATCTGATTTAGCTGGTAATATTGTACCGTCTTCCAACACCTCATAACCCATAACATAGGAATTGGCCATAGCCTGTGGGTCTATATTTTTACTGTAAAGAAACTGTAGTTTTATATCTTCTCTTATACTTTCCCAAGTCTCTTTAGAGAAATCCAATGTAGCTCTTTTACCTATAGTTACCTCCACTACATCATTTTCTGTAGTTATAAATATTCTGTTTCCTTCGTCTTTTTGATAGTTGTTTAATTCTGAAGGAGTGATGTCTATTTTCTTTTTGCTCCCTTGTTTTTGTACTTGAAGTTTTGTTGGTGTTTGTGATAAATATTTCGCTATAAAATTATCCAGGTTTACATGACTCAAAGAGATAGAGCCACTCTTACCGACTTTAATGTAAACACCGTTCAAAGTCTGTATAGTCCTTATATCATTTCTAGATACGGATGAATTTTTTTCAGATACATTCTCTAATTCAATTATATCTTTTATTGTCTGCTCTTCTTTTATAGGTCTTTCTAAAACTGTTTCTAGCTGTGTTGCTCTTGTGATAAGATCTGCAAGTGATGCATTAACTCCTGATACCATCGTGCCTTCCATAACTTGCCAATTACTTAGCTTGTTATTTAGTTCTTTTAGCCTGGTGAACTCTTGTTCACTTATAGGCATAGAAGGTTGGTATTCTCCTGCAATTGCATAGTTGTTTGATAAAAAACCTGTACCTTGTAATTTTTTACTTATAGCTTTGAAATCTTCTATGTCTTGTTCTGTAGGTGTGTTTTCTTTTGCTTGTCCTAAATCCTCTCCTACGTAATTAGATATAAGATTGTTCTCTTGAGTTGTTTGTTGTATTAGATCATTAAGTCTATCTATTTCTGTTTTATTTTCTTGCTTCTTGTTCAGTATAGACTCTTTGAGATTATCATATTTATTATTTATTTCGTTTCTTCTTTTTTCTAAAAATGAATCTTTTTGCGCCTGACTTAATAAAAAGTCTTGACTATTTATATTTTTTAGTATATTTTTTAACTCTGCCCTTTTTTTACCCTCTAAAGCTATAAGGGCTTCAGATAGTACGGGGTAATTTTTAAACATTTGCAAGTCTTGAACTGTCCCTTGAACATTCGGGTCCAAGAATCTTTCAACCGCTTCCGAAAGTTTAGCATAGTCTCCTTCTTCAAATTCTGATTCGTAGGTTACATTATTAAGTTCAGACTCTGTCGAAGTTGTTGTGGTATTACCCAAAGAGTCCATCAAGTATTTTGTGTCTGTAGCTAAAGACATACCCACATTCGCAAAAAACTCTCTCGTAAACTCATTAGCCTCTCTTTTGGTAATTCCCGCTATCTTTTGTTCTAATTTAGTTGCAAAGTTTGCAGGTGAGAAGTTTTCATTACTTATACCCTGTATAGTTTTATTATACTCTTTGAAAGCATAAACAGATTTCTGATACTCGTTAAAAAGTTTTTTAAGCTTAGATGCCTTTCTAGGATTGACTTCTTCTTGGGCTCTTATAACCTTATCTATATTTGATAATGTGCCTCCTACTATTTCTCCTTTCTCATTAATGTCTAATATCTCATCTAGTTGTTGTGAAGTTAAAGGTAAGGAATCTTCTCTTGTTTTGAATGGAGAATTAGCTTTTAGTGTTTCAAATGCTGTTTCACTTTCTCTATTCAAGTTATTTTCTAGTATTTCTAAATCTCTTAGCTCCTCTGATAAACTTAACAATTTACTTTGCTCGGCTTGTTTTTGTTCAACATTGTCCGTACCTAACCTTTCTAGTTTTTTTTGAATGCCTAATATCTGAGATTGCAGGTTATCTCTATCTTTTTTTACTTTGTTTTTTCTTTTTTGTACTGAAAATAAAGACTCTTTGTTTTGTTTTTGAGATGTCTCTAATATCTTTCTTGCTTCTAGTGCATTTTTAATCTTACCAGACATTTCAGGACTAACTATTTCAGCCATTTCAATGTCTATCTCGTCTAAAAATATCTCCGCAGTTTCCGCAGATTTAGCCCCCATAGTCATGTTGTAAGCTATAGCCTCAGACACAAAATCTTTGTTCTTTAAGTCTTTTGTCGTAGCATTTCTACCTACAATAAGATCAGCGAAGTCTTTATTGGCAGAAAATTCTTGCTGTAGATCAGAATATTCTTGAAATACTTCTTGTTTATACGCTTCTATTGTTTCTTTGTCTACCCCTATTTCATCCGCCCATTGCTGAGAGTCAGCTAGTTCAAGAGATGTCTTAAAATCTTCGTAAGCATCGTCAAGTCTATCATACTTTTTATTCATAGAGATATTAGCAAGTATGGCTTTTTTTCTAGAAAGCTCTTTTGCTGTTATATCTCCTCTACTTTCAGCTTCAGCTTCTTCTTGTGTTGCTCTATTTATTCTGTTAGCTGTTGCTATATTATCTCCTAGCTTTTGAGAAGCAAGCGATGAATCCTTTAATGTTTCGTTTAGTCCATTAACGCCAAATTTACCGTCTTTTCTCAAGAAATCAGTTATCCCTTGTGCGCCTATCTCGCTATTCACAACATCCGCTATGGCTTTTTGGTTTTTCAGTTGTTTTCCATAATCATTTAACCCACCTGAAGCTGCCCCCCCTAAAAGACCTACCATCATACCTATGCCAACTTCTTTCCAGCCCTCTTTAGATCCGTAAGTTTTTGCATAAGAATCAAATATTCCTCCTATCATGTCATAGTTATCTTTACTGGCCTCTAAATCATAACCAGAGGTCAACCAATCTTCTCCTAGATTACCTAGTACGGACTGATTACCTTCTTCCCAAAAACCTTCTATGAGTGGAGCTTTGGCAAAGTCTCTTGTTCTTCCCGCTATTTTTTGTAGAGTTGTAGGTTGTAAAGCTTTACTTGCTAACCTGCCACCCTCTGTTGTTGTTGTTGTCCCAATACCAAACAGCTTTTTATTTGCACCTTTTCTCAAAGAAGTACCTGATTTTAATAAAGGGTTTTTAAGGTTAAACATTCTACCAAACACGGCCAAATTACTTGCCCCTATAAGAGCTATATTACCTGCCCATACAGAATTACCTGCTGTCGTGTTGTCTTCTTTAAAGCTTCTTAACTCTTCAGCGTTTGGCTGTCTTCCGAAATTGGTTTCGTAATAGTTTCGGAAGTTTTCTTCGGCTTCCTTCATGAAATGTCTAGCCTCTACCCCTGCTTCATAACCTGCAGAAGTATAAGTAAACCTTGCTGTATTTGCCAAGTCTGCTGTTTTGCCGACTCTTGTTGCTGTTTTTTGTGCTTGTCTTGCTGCTTGTTTTGTGTAACCGTTTCTAATCATAGTTTTACCTATCTTAGAGTAACTATTCACACCTTTAGTAAGTCTTGCTAGTTTAGACCCTTTAAGTGACCAACGTGCTGCAGTAGTAGCCAACCCTGCTCCCCCTGTTAAACCCGCCCAAATAGCTTCTGATACTATTGCGCCTAGTGTAAAAGAAACACCGCCTGCAAAGTCGTTCGCCCAAAAGTTAGCTGTACCTAATGACTGACCAAAGTTCAAGTCCTGCTCTTGTCTACTATAATAGTTTGGCAATTTGAAGTTAGCTTTTTCGTTTACACCATCTAGCCATTGATTAAAATCGTCAGTATATAAAGCTTCTGTCTCAAAACCCGAATTAATCCAATTTGCTACAGCTGTTACAGATCCTACAGTACCTCCTACAACAGTAGTGTTAAAATTTATACCAGCCTTGGATAAGCCATTAGCCCATTTTTCGCCTGATGTTTGTTGCCTTGCCAACCTTTCGTTATTGTCCGTACCTTTTAAAAAGTTACTATATCTAGAAGTAAATATATCACCTGCTCTAGCGTATACTTCATTGAAGTCTGTATTTTCTGTAAGTGAAATTTTATCAGACTTTTTACTGAAAAGGCCTTCATTTAAACTATAACTTATGTTGGCTTCTTGGATTAAGTCCTCAGCCATTTTTACTTTGTTAGTCTGAGTTCTTTTTATATCATTAGCCACAAACCCCATAGAGTCTGGTGAAAAAGATTTTTGTCTTGAAGTTGCTAAATCTTGAACAGGTTGATACTGTTTATTAAATCTATTTTCTTCTGCCATTATTGTTCTTGATTTTGTACAAAGGTACTATATAATATTGAGAATTTATCACTTTCAGAAGATATTTCGTAATTGTTCATTCTGAAATCTAAAGCTATTCTCTCCAATGCCTGTGTGATATACACTTGAGGTGCGGAGTTAAATACTGAGAATATTTCTTTTTCATCTCTATCTGTCAAGTCTACGCTGGACATTAGCTCATACTCTGGATTATCTGCTGTTCCTGTATTTAATGACACCTTTGCAAAAGTTCTTCCTTGCTCGTTGGTCTTTAGTCCTACCTTAAATCTTTCTGAGTTTTCTATTGCCCTTGTTAACGTTTCTCCGACATCTGTATTTTCTGCAAACATTTCTGGAAACCTTCTTCTTAAAACTTCTGTCGGGTTTGTAGCCATATTGGTTACTTGAGGATTCTGAAAATGATTTAAATATCTTCCTACAAGTTCTTCGTCTTTACCATCAGGATAGGCTATGTTTACTTCTTCTCTGTTTTGACTAGACATAATTTCTATACCCCCTTCTATATCTTGCATATCTATTTGAGAAGATAGCGTAGGGGCAATCTGCATAAATTGAGACTTCTCTATTGTAACCTCGTTTTTACTTGATACTCTATCTACTTTTTTATTTTCATAATCAGCTTTAGAATATGTATCTAACTGCGAAATAATTATATTATCTGGATTAGCGGGATCAACGAATATATTCGATGTCTTTTTAGGATCATATATAAAACCTTGTTCTGAAAGAATATCTTCAGTCAATGCTTTCATTTCTCTTATTGCTGGCTTATTTTCATCCTTAGCTGTAGCTGCTGCACCTATTGTTATTTTTCTAGGTGATTTTACTTGCAGAAGTCCATTTGTTAAGGCTTCGTTATAACTCTCTTTGTAATCTTCAGTGTCAATACCTAACACATTTCTTATGGAATAGTCATCATAAAAGTTAGAGTCTCCTCCCACCGCAGATTTAAGTCCGTAGGTATCTATAACTGTAACCATATCGTTTATCAAAGAAAATTTTCTTCTTTTTTTGATTAAATTTTTTACATCTTGATCTGCTCCTTCTCTTATTCTAGAACCATTTTCTGTTTTAATGTAAAAGTCTTCAAACTCTATATTTTTACCTAAAGACCTAACCATCCTGTCAAAGTTACGTCTTGTATTTTTATCAGCTTTAGTCGTTGTGTCTAAAAAGTCTTGATTTAGTTCGCTCAAGTAGAAGTCAGCGTAAACTTGACTCTTGAATTCTTTTCCTGCGTCCGTGTCAATAAACTTTATGAAATCCTCTGTGCTTTCTACATTATTAGCCTCAAAATATTCTCTAGCAGTAACTTCATTACCCTCTTGATCTATGATTTTCTGTTTATCAAATAGTCCGCTTTCTTTTGCTGAGTTATATATTTTTTCTGCATTGTTAACCCAAACATCTTTGGAAACAAAACTATCATGCGCTTTTCTTTTTATAGAGTTTTCCTTTCTTATTTTTTCTATGTGGTTTGCTCCTTCTTCTACTAAATCTAACTTTCCTTCTTTTTTGTAAATATCGTTTAGTACTTTGACTTCTGCTTGTTTTTGCGTAAGGCCTTCTCCTTTATAAACTTCTATTTTCTTGTCAAAATCTATATCTGGATGATTTTCTCTTATATATTCTTTACCTCTATTAGTCCATCCTTGTAGTTCAGTCATGGCATCCTCTCGCCTTCTTTCAAACGTCTCATTTGATATATCAGGTATTTGTGTTGCAAGCATTGCAGAGCTACTTTGTATGCCTATCTCTTCTTGCTTTTCTGCGTCTGATAAAGTTTTGGTAGCATAGTCTTTGCTATTAATAAAGGTTAAAGACGGATCCGAACCTACAAGTGCGGCATTATCATAAATCAACTTATTCATTAAGCCAGGTAAAGCTACCGATTCCGCAGTTATATTATTAGGGTCAAAGTTGTCTAAAGTTTTTTGTTTTAGTTGTTGAAACCTTTTCTTTTCTTTATTTAGTTTATCTTTTTGAGGTTTATTCAAAGATTTAGTAACAAGAACTGTATCAATTTTGTCAATTTCTTTGTCAAAGTTAGCTACTGATCTTTGCGTTGCTTTTTTAACATCCTGCACTGCCAACTCGTTATCCCAACCGTACTGCGCTCTTGCTTCCACTCTCATTTGAGCCTCCATCTCAGGAGATATGAGATTAGGCAAGTAAGAAGCCCACTCTGAAATAGTCATGTTGGAGGTTTTCTTTCTTACAGCCTTGCCTTCTGCATCTATAAATTCCAACTCTTGTTCTCCTATAACTTCTTTGGCTTCCTTAATCCTCTCTAACATGCTTCTATTCACATCCACGTAAGGAGTGTAAGAAAGGTTTCCTACACTGTCTTTTTCATTTCGCATATAAGAATCATAATCAGAATTTTTAAGTCCGTCCATATAGTTTATGTCACTATAAATTTCTGGATTCTCTTCTTGTATTGCCTGTACCTGAGCCTGGTAATCTCTTATCTTCTTAGATTCCCCTAGTTGTTTTATAACCTTCCCATCAAGAGCCTCATTTATCCTAGAAGTTATCTCTCGTGTAGATTGATTAGAAGAATAGTCTGTATCTTTTAAGGAGGGGATGCTGTTGATTAGGCCACTGACCTTATTATACATATACTCTTTATCCTCCTCTCTTACCAACATAGAAGTAGTTAAACCTAGTTGTCCCAGCGTCTGTTCTACTTTTACCTGATTTGTATCGTACTTATTCTGTCTATTTTGCAATACTCCTGCTGCAAATTCTGTATCGAAATTGGATTGTGGTTCCCCGTATTGATGTACTATGCCGTAAGCTGATGCCATGCTTATTTCTTATTTTTAAATTTACCGCCTTTTTTAGCTTGTGGTTGTGCGACGACTCCTTGTCTTAATTCTGACGCAAAAACAGATTGAGCTTGGGCTTTATTTATACCCTCTCCTTTATTTGTTACATTACCCATAGAATCTATATCAAAGTTTTCGTAAATTTGATTTAAAGTGTTTCTTCTACGGTTATCATTAAAGTTGGATGCATTCAGTTTTCTTAGGTAGTCGTAAAACTGTCTTACATTTTCTTCTGTAAGTGATTCTGCGGTTTGTTGTCTCCGCTCGTAATCTAGAGCATCTTCGGCTCTTGCAGCTTCTTCCCCCATTTGTATTTGAGCGTTGGTGTTTTGCGCTTGATTTCTTATTTGGGCATTGTTCATTTCTGTTTGAGAAATAGCCTGATTGTTTGCTTGCTGTAAATTTGCATTTATTTGAGCTATTGTTGCTGCTCTTTGAGAGTCAGGCAAGTCTTGCGCTGACCTTATAGCTGCAGTTGCTTGTCTTTGATTTTCTGATATAATAGCTTCAGCAGAAGTCAACTCTGGATTTATTCTATCGTATCTTCTAGTGACATCTAATTGAGAAGCCATAGCTGAAGGTGGTATAACTCCTTGGTCAGGTGTCATAGGCATATTTACATTTACACCTTGATTATTTTGACCTGTGTCATCTCCTGTCTCTGTGCTACTTTCTGTTTTCACCTTATCTTCAGGAGCCGTTTGGGTGGGTAAGTCTCCCATCCCTTCGTCAGGCGTTTCTAAGAAAGGAATGTAAGCAGATTGAGTTTGTTCTCCAAACTTACCGTCTACCTCTAGTGTTGAACCTTCCTCTACTTTTTCATTGTATTTTGTTTGGAAGTCTTTGACTGCATCTTCTGAACCATCGAAAGTATTCCAATCATACCAAGGGTTTCTAGTTACTGTTTCTAACACTCCTTTAGCGTCTACATCCCCATAAGCTGTAATACCTATTTCTTCTAGTATTTTTTTGGATTGCCCTTCTGGAATATCCTTTAGTGATTCACTTTGTCCTATCAAATCTTCTCCTGAATAACCTGCTTTATCTAATGCAGCTTTCACCTTGGACTTAAAGTCTCCTCCATCTTGATAATAACCTCCCTTCTTAAACTCATCAATAATCTGTTTAGCCCTTTTTTCTGGAATGCCGTATTTTAAAGACAGTTGTTTAATTCCTCCATCTTCAAACTCAGAAGTTTCTTCTTCTTTGGGTTTTGGTTTGGAATTTTCTTGCAATTCGAAAACCGTAGTAAGTGCTCCCTGTCTTAGTGGTTCTAACTCATCTTTTTTCTTCTGTACTTCTTCCAACTTTTTATAAAGGAACTCTGCATTTAAGTTTTTAGTGGTCTCGTCTTGTACTTTTTCCTCTACCTTGGATAGTTTTTTAAGTATTTGTTCTTCTTCTTTTATGATTTTACTTAAACCTATAGAACTATATATTTTATCGACTGCTTTGGCATAAGTATCTTTTGTTGAAAATTTGTTATCGAATTTATCTTTAAGTTTCTTAGCGTCTTGTTTTTTGAGTTGTAAGTTATTAGAAATAATTCTATCTCCTTCTTGTAATTCCATTTTCTCTCCTCCTTCCTCATGGTCTTTTCCTTCTACTTTAATGGAAGAGCCGTCTTGTGAGTAAATGTGTTCCCCTTGCTCAAGTTCGCTATTAGGCTGTACTCCTTGATTGTTTTCAGAGACTCCTTGCATCACCTCTCCTGTCATAATTTTTTCTTGCGGTAACTGTTCGCCACCATCTTCGTAGACATTCATTCCTTGATAAGCAGATTGCATTGGTGCAGGCATAACACCTCCCATTTCATAATATCCACCATCTTCCTTGTAGCTTGTATTGCCTTCCATTTGTTCTTTTTGGTTTTCTCTGTACTCGTCATTTATCTCTCCTCTTCTCCTTTCTCTCCCCATTCCACCAAATATATTTCTAGCTAAACCGACCCCTAGTTTTGCCCCTGAAGCTATTCCCATACCTACGTCTCCAGATTCTATTGACTTTCCTAGAAAACCTGCTGCTGAAGGTATATCTACTCCTACATAAGGGTTAAATTCTGTAGTTTCTGGTTGTGTTGTGTCGCTAGAAGTTCTCTCTATGTCGGTTAGATTCTTTGAAGCGTCCGATGGTACTAGTTGAGCAGATGGTGCTTGTTGAATCATTTCAGACTCCATTATTGGATTACTCGCAAAACCTTCAGATTGTACCGAAGTTTGTGTTGCCCTAGGTGTAGTTTGTGAAGGTTGCACGCCTTGATAATTTTGATCTGAAGAAATCTTTTGTGTATTAGGTGACTGATATCCCGTAACAGAAGGATTAGATAAATAAGGATTTTTAACAGAAAACATATCACCATCTTGATACTTTCTTACTCCTCCGTTTTCATATTTATCTTCAAGCTGTTCTATCTCCCCTGCTCTTTGTCTTAAAGAGTCTCTTACTCTTTCTTTCTCAAATAAAGACTGCCTTAAAGCCCGTAAGTGTTTCTCTGTGCTACCTATGATTTCTTTATTGAAATGTCCTTGCTCTGAGGCGTAGAAATCCTTTATATTTTTCTTTGTTTTTGCAACTTCAAAAGCGGCATTATTTATTTCTCTGTAAAGCTCTTCTAAGTTTTCAGTTTGTACTTCAGGTGATTTTTTTAAACTTCCTTCTAACCTTTGCGTTTCGGGCTGTACAGTAGAAGCAACTCTAGGATTGCCTGTAAAAGAACCTCCTTCTTGATACATTCCACCTTCTTCCAAAAAGTTTTTCTTGTATGTCTTGAAAGCTTTGGCTCTTGGGCTATTACCTTCTAATATTTTTTTATTTTTGGCTAACCAACCTTTTACATTAGAAGGAGGTTTTGGAAAGTCAAAAGTCTTACCATTCTCTTCTATTCTTATAGGTTTGTTTGAATTATCTCTTATTGTAATAGCCATTTTTATTTCTTATTTTGTATTTCCTTCTTTAATTGTGTGTGTTGTAAAGACCCTACAAATATACTACTTTATCTTTAGTAATTAAAAATTGTTAATTTTACCCTTTTTTTATTCCAGTACTTTTTAATTTAGATGCTCTTTTTAGAGGTAACGTTTTTCTATTGTCATTACCTTTAGATAATCCTTTTACTTTATCTAAGTAATCATCAGTAAGAACTCTATCTTGTATGTAATATTTTATAAAATCTTTACTCTCTGCTTTACCTTTATTATTATAACTAACTACTGCTATCTCTATTAATTGTTCGTCTGTTAATTTTAGATCTTTATACTTTTCTTTGTACTTATTATAATTTTCTGCTAGATAAGATAAAGCAACTTTACTTCCATTTTCTAATTCTTCATCATTAGAATTAAGAATACCATATAAATCACTTTTATCAAGTCCTAACTTCTTTTTAGAATATTCAGTAACATCTTTATTAGCAAAAGGCCCTACTGAAGAGTTAGTGTTATTATCAAAAGATCCTCCTTGTTTAATATCTTCTCTACTTTCTTGTCCTTTAGTTATATAAGCGTCTCTTTTTTTCTTATCTTTTCCAAATTTTTTAAAAGCTTCTATTTCTAATTCAAAATCTTGTTTATAATCTCCTTCATCTTTAGTAGTATTAGTAATTTTATTCCATAAGGTAATAGCATTTTTAACTCCTGGTTTTACAAAAGTATTTCCAATATAATTATCAATAAGAATTGATTTACTATTGCCTTCATTATTATTAATCTTAGTTTCTTGATTAGCTATTCCAGGAAGATACTCTGCTATTTTTTTTATAGTTTCACCAGGTATTTTATAATTGAAAGCTATTTTGTCTTTTACTGCATTTACCCCTGTCTCTATACTTCTAAAATGCTCTCCTTTTTCTTTATACTTTACAGGTTTAGAATCGGTAATGTTTAAGGATTTTTTCTCTTTATCCATTAAGCTTTTCATCTTTTTCATGGTGAGCCCTTTGTACTCATTGGGTGTAGTAATTCTATTTATCTTATGACTTTTACCTAATACACGAGTATCATCTAATCTTCTTAAATACCCACTATCATACACCATTGGCATACCATCTTTTTCATCAAATCCTGAAACTACTAAGGCATGTCTACTTTTTTCTCCGTCCTCTTCTCTTGTGTAAACTCCTGCTGAATTACCTTGTCCTATAATTGAACCTAATGGTATATTCTTATAATCAAACCCATCGGGTAGTATACTGTCATCACTATACGTGGTATCTCCTTCTCTTTCAAAAAGGCTTTCTCCTAAACCCTCACCAATAAAATAATCATGGACCTCCCATGCATCTATACTAGTATTTTCTACAAAATCACTATCAAATTGTCCGCTAGATTCTATTCTATATTTTTTAGGATCTGCTTTAGCATTAGCTAGTATAGTTCTTAATCCTGGTAGTCCTGAGTTTTCTTGAATAAACTCTTGGGAACAAGTCATTGCTCCTGCTAGACATCCTTCTGTATTCCCCCCTATTTCAGAAAATTCTTTTTCTACATTTTCATACTTTTTAGAGTCTCCTGCTACTAAATCTACAGGATTATTAAACATAAAACTGTCTAAACTGTTTACGGTTATACCTTTATAATTTTCTATATTCTCAACAGGCTTTTTATTTTTCTCTTTTACTGGATTATCTCTTAATACAGTCTTCTCATTTAAAAAATTGTTGTAGTCATACAAATCTAAAGTTGAAGGGTTTTTTGTGTTTCTACCAGTGTTCTGAGTATTAGGCTTTTCTTTGCTATCTGCCTTTTTAAGGCCTCCTTTTTGAAGTTGGGGTAATTCTAATACTTCTGTTGCTCCTTTAAAATGGTATTCTCCTCCTGGTTGCATTAGTATTTCTTCTCCTGTGTTTGCTATACCTAGTATTGGGTATTCAACGCCCTTCATAGTAATATTTCCATCTTTTGTAGGTACACGTACAGGATTTTTACCTACTGCAAAAACTCCATTTGGGTTTGTTGGTATTTGTCCTCCTTCTTCAAACTGTTGTTGAGCAGGTTGAGGTAATACTGTTCTTTCGTATTCTGGGGCATTAAAGTCTAAACCTCCTCTTGAAATATAGTCAGTAATAACATCCCTTTCCTGTTGTTTTTTCTCTAAAGCTAACTTCCAAGCGGGTACTTCGTCTACTTCATCGTCCTCTTCTTCTGAACTAGAAGGCTTCGCAAATATACTACTTTCTTGGGTTTCTGCAAAATTTGTTAAATTTTTCTCATTATCAAAAGGTTGATAGATGCTCTTTATATACTCAGATTTCACTAACTGTGAATACTTCTTTTGTTCTTCAGTTGCTTCTTTTGGATTTATATTAACAACTTGCCCCTTTTCATCATAACCGTAAACCGTACTATCCTTTGGAGGTTCTACTCCTTTGGTTTTCATCTTTTCTTCACTCCATTTGTAAATATCTTTGATTTTTTTAGGTTTTCCAGTTTTATCTAAAAATATGGATTTATTCGAGTTTATACTTCCTTGCCCTATAACATCCTCCACCGAGGCACTCGGGAAACTTTGATAAGCTTCTATTAGTTTTTTGGCTCCACCCATTCCTAAAAAGTGACTTAAATATAATTCATTGTCTGTTGGACTTCTTCCTAGTTTTTTTTCTAAATACTCCGAATTTTGCTTTGTGAATATTTCTACAACTTCTTTAGACTTAATTGGGTCAAATCTATCGTCAAAATTGTAATCTAGACCTGCTTTATCTACTAAAGATTGCCACGTACCTTTTGTGAATTGGTAAAGCCCTGCTGCTGAACTATTTTTAGCTTTAGCATTCGGGTTACTAGAAGACTCTACCATAGCAAGCCTTTCATAATATTTGGGATTTATTCCTTCACCTTTTACTTTCTTTTTAGTAATCATTTATTATACAAGTTTGAATTAAACTGCGCTAGTTTAAATATTTTTTTATGTTCTGTTTCGTCTGTGGATAGGTTGACTAAGAAAGAGTCCCCTCGAAGCCTCTCTAAAA
>Ga0307973_1000709_pt1 | contig 17050 bp, 12 predicted proteins | sample OrgLakmetagen782_FD_201837 | JGI IMG/M metagenome (GOLD analysis project Ga0307973, IMG submission 201837) | Saline water microbial communities from Organic Lake, Antarctica - #782 | ecosystem: Environmental > Aquatic > Non-marine Saline and Alkaline > Saline | place: Antarctica: Organic Lake...
TTTCCTATCGCATTAATCGTTCTCAAAGCAAGGAAACTATTTTCAACAATTTAATAAGGAGAATGGTTACCACTAAAAATATTACTCACGCTCAATTAATATGTAGCTAAATAGTGACCTCTATACTAATTTAACCAGCCGAGTAAAAATGGGACACCGAACTCATGAATCGCTCAATTTAGGTCATAATCAATTTCCACGCCAGCTTTTTCTAATATCCTTCTTAAATCATGAATAAGGGGTGGATATTCCTCTTTATTATTTACAAATAATGCTTTCGATAATTTTTCAATTACCATATGGCCCATAAATAATGTCCACGTATTGTTTTTTGTTTGATATAAATCATTCATCGTTATGAAATCTCTTTCCGAACTATCAATCCAAAAATCAATCAACTTCTTTTTATCAAATTCATCGGGCATTATCTACGACCTTTATTCTTCATACAAAGATAACGATAATAATTTGTAAAAGTTAATGAAATAAGCTTATTTAGAATTCTTTCAACATATTTAAAAGTAGAAAAAAATCAAATCAAATCTCAAACTGCTATCCCAATGATAAAGATCAGTATTTTTATCAACCGTTCGTGATGATACTCTCAAAGGATATTTCTTTAAAGATATGGAATCCAGTCAATAAATCTTTATGGAGAAGCTTCTCTGTAGTCGCCGAAGTGACTATCCATACTATTGACAATAAACACGACCTTTAGAATAATCTCTGTGCAACCACCACCTGCTTTGAAGAAAGCCGGTCTCACAACACACCCAATCCGAAAAGGAATACCAGTCCGATAGCAATAGGTGCAATAAACCGGATGATGAACAGATAAGCTTCAAACAATACCGCTTTAGTGGTTCCCTGGTTTGTGATCTCATCTTTCACTTGCTGCCTGGACAAGAACCATCCGGCAAATATCACAATCAAAAATCCGCCTAATGGTAATAACAAATTAGCCGAAGTCCATTCGAGCCAATCAAATACGTTTTTATCATAAGCCGAAAGGTGGTCCCACGGACCCTGCGACATAGTACATAACACCCCGACTGCTGCTATGGTGACTGCAGCTATCAAAGTGGCTTTACGCCGATGCCATCCCAATTGTTCTGTAGCATAAGCCACTACCACTTCCAATACGGAAATCGAGGAGGTTAACGCAGCAATTAAAAGCAAAACGAAAAACAAAATCGCAAAAAAGTGACCTGCCGGCATGCTGTTAAAAATGCTGGGAAGGGTTATAAAAACCAATCCCGGCCCGGCTGTAGGTTCAATACCAAAGGCAAATACCGCCGGGAAAATCGCTACACCAGACAAAATGGCAATTAATGTATCGGCCCCTGATATCGCTGCGGCAGAATTCCCGATATTATCATTTTTTCGGATATAAGAGCCGTATGTGATTAATACGCCCATGCCAATACTCATCGAAAAGAAAGCCTGACCCAGCGCCTCCAACACCTCAGTATCCGTAATCTTTGAAAAATCAGGGGCAAACAAGAAAGCCAACCCTTCGCCGGAGCCCGGCAACGTTACGGAGCGGACAACCATTATGATAATAATCAGAAGCAGTATGGGCATCAGAATTTTGGTGTATTTCTCTATTCCTCGCTTGACTCCGAAAACAACAATTCCGGCGGTAAGTACCATAAAAATCAATTGCCACATCACCGGGTGTGTGCCGCTGGTTCTAAAAGCCTCAAAAGAGGCTTCCAGCTCTGTGGCTGACTGACCTTTAAAGCTGTTCCCAACCGATTGCACCAGATATTCTACCGTCCAACCGGCAACGGTGCTGTAAAAAGCCAAAATCATGAAAGCGCCTAAAATACCCATCACGCCAATTAAATACCAGGGTTTTCCGGGAGCTAACTTCCTGAAAGCCCCAAAAGCATTGCGCTGTGCCATGCGGCCAATAGCAAACTCCGATAACATCACAGGCATCCCGATAATAATAATAGCCAAAACATAGATGATAAGAAAAGCAGCGCCGCCGTTCTCGCCGGCAACATAAGGAAACCGCCAGATATTTCCTAACCCCACAGCCGAACCCGCCGCAGCAGCAATGACGCCAAATTTAGAACCAAAACTGTCGCGCTTAGAAAAGTCAAATTTTCCCATAACCTTTGTTTACGTGTGTTAAAAAGAAAGTAAAAATACAAAAATTCATATGAGAATATCAAAAACTAAGTAGAGCCAGTTATTACTAAAATTCATAAACCCTCACAAAACCATTCTTGAATTCGTGACAAACACAAAAGAACGCAGACTTTTATTATTTTAGCGGCAGGAATTCAAGAAGATAATTTATTAAGCTCTATTACCATGAAAAAGTTCTTTATTACTGGAATCATTATTTTTCTTTCGTTTTCGGCGCTCTTATCATACGGGCAACGCTCTGATGCAGAATATCGCCAGTTTCCTTACTGGGTTGAGATGATGCAGGACCCGGAAACCAACTTTTATGAAACTCAAAAAGCTTTTGAGCTGTACTGGGAAGACCGCGAGGTAACCAAAGGCTCAGGCTGGAAGCAATTTAAACGCTGGGAGTATTTCTGGTCAAAACGCATTGATGAGGAAGGAAACCTGCCGGCGGCTGATAAAAACTGGAACGCATATCAAAACTATTACAGCACCCGTAGCCGCTCATCAAACGGCGACTGGATAAACTTAGGACCGATTGAGCAGCCGGGAAACATCGGCACTGGCCAGCCGAACGGAAATGGACGCCTCAATGCCATCGCTTTTCATCCTGACAACGAGAATGTAATTTTTGCCGGCTCACCCTCCGGAGGCTTATGGCAAACGGAAGACGGCGGCGAAAACTGGATAAGCTACACAGATGATTTGCCTACGCTTGGCGTCTCGGCCATCGCCGTAGATTATGAAAACCCGGACATCCTCTACATCGGCACCGGCGACCGCGATGCAGGTGATGCGCTGGGAATTGGAATTATGAAATCTTTCGACGGCGGCGAAAACTGGGAGCTTTTCAATAGCAACATGGGCAATGCTACCGTAGGACGCCTGCTGATAGACCCTGACGATCCGGAAACGCTGCTGGCGGCAACTTCTTACGGCATCTATAAAACTGAAGACGGCGCAGTTAACTGGACGCAGATGCAAAGCGGTAACTTTAAAGACCTGGTTTTTCATCCCGGTAACGCCGATATCGTTTACGCTACTTCTTCAGGGAATTTCTACCGCTCTGAGGACCGCGGGGAAACGTGGAATGAAATTACCAGCGGCCTGCCCGGCGGAAGCCGGGGTGCCATTGCCGTTACGCCAGGCGAGCCTGACTATGTATATTTTGTCCTTACCAACCAATCCGAATACAAAGGCATGTATTTTTCTGATAATGCGGGATTATCTTTTACAGAACAATCCACTTCGCCAAACATCATGACCTGGGACTGCAGCGGCAACGGCTCTGGCGGACAAGCCTGGTATGATCTGGCTATCGCCGTGGAACCCGGCAATCCGGATGCAGTACTTGTGGGCGGTGTAAACATTTTCAAGTCTGCCGACCGCGGCCAAACATGGAATATCAATGCCCACTGGGTAGGAGATTGCGGAGCGCCTACCGTTCATGCCGATCATCATGTTTTTGAAGTCAACCCAATTAACAACCGCTTATATTCCGGAAATGACGGCGGGCTACACTGGACTGACAATGGCGGAAACACCTGGACGGAAATCACCAGTGGACTGGCCATTTCGCAGGTCTACAAGATGGGGCAAAGCGCTACTGTGAAAGATTATGTCATCAATGGCTACCAGGATAACGGGAGTGCTGTTTATCAGGGAGACGGCTGGACAACTGTACTGGGCGGCGACGGTATGGACTGCCTGATTGATTACAGCGATGAAACCTATAGCTACGGAGAATACTATTACGGAAATATCATCCGGATGCAAAACAACATTTATGAGGGTGGAATTACCGGCGGTATCAGCCAGGAAGGCGCCTGGGTAACCCCGTATATCCTTCACGAAGAAGACCCCAACACCATGTTTGTAGGTATGAATGACGTTTGGCGGACCAATAACGTAAAAGCCAATTTCACCAATTCCATACAGTGGCAAAACATTTCTGATGGCATTGGAGGAGGAAAATGTGATGTTCTGGAAAACAGTCCGGCCAACACAAATATTTTATATGTGGGAAAAAGTAGCCAACTCTACAGGAGTGCTAATGCTATGGATGAAGAGGTTGTTTTTGCCAACCTGAGCACGAATGTGCCTGGAAGCGGCAGCATTAAAGATATAGAAGCCCATCCTTACGATGAAAACATCGTATACCTCACCAAAGGAGATAAGGTTTACCGTTCTTTTGACAAAGGCCAAAGCTGGGAAGACTTTAGCGGTACACTTCCCGAAGTAAGCATGAATACCATCGAATATTATGAAAGCAGTCAGGGCGGTGTTTATGCAGGTTCGGATGTGGGGATTTATTACCGCGACGACAGCATGGACGATTGGATAGACTTTAGCAACGGCTTTCCGGCCACCGCTACAGTAACAGATTTGGAGTTTTACTACGAACCTGAAAACCCGGCCGAAGACATCATACGAGTTTCTACATACGGACGCGGGCTTTGGGAATCAGAACCTTATTTCGGTACACCTGTAGCTGATTTTGAAGCTTATAACACAACTATTCCTACGGATTGCTCCGTGGATTTTCAGGACAAATCGCTGGGTGTACCTCACGAATGGGACTGGGAATTTGAAGGCGCCATCCCTCCCACTTCCACTGATAAAAACCCCCAAAACATTACCTATCATGAGGAAGGAACCTATGCCGTTACACTTACGGTAAGCAATCCGGAAGGAGAAGATACGCAAACCTATTCAGATTTCATCTCGGTAAGCGGTTCGTTGCTTCCGGAAGCAGGTTTTACAGCCTCTGCCACCTCTTTCTGCTCCGGTGAGGAGGCGGTGGTTCATTTTTATGACACTTCTGCTTATTGTCCGGCGCAATGGGAATGGATTATTGAACCCGGCAGCTATGAGTTTATAGAAGGTACCGGCCAAAACAGTCAAAATCCGGTGGTTCAGTTTAACGAGGACGGGCTGTATGACGTTTCACTAGTAGCTACAAATACCGCAGGAAACAACACCGTAACAAAAGAAGAGCTTGTTTCGGTGGGCGGTATGTTGCCACCCTTTGCAGAGTCTTTTGACGATACGGAGACATTCAATGACTGGGAAATATGGAATCCCGATAACCGCAAAACCTGGGAATCCTTTGATATAGAAGGTAATACAGCTATGCGTGTTAACCATCGCGACTACTACGTTATTCCGGGAGACCGCGACCAGTTGGTTTCGCCAACACTTGATTTTTCAGAGATGGATGTAGTTTATCTGCATTTTAAGCACGCTTATTCAAGATACTATACCTCCATGACCGATTCGCTGATTGTGTATATCACCGACGATTGCGGTGAAACATGGAACCGCATTTTTGAAGGTGGAGAGGATGGCTCCGGAAATTTTGCCACAGCGCCCCAGGCTACAGAAGATTTTGTTCCGGAAAACACCGCGGAATGGTGCGGTGAAGGATATGGCAGCCCGTGTAATCATATTGATATATCGGCCTATGCCGGAAAAAAAGACGTTAAGGTGATGTTCGAGACGTATAACTACTACAATAACAATATTTATGTAGATGATGTTATTGTAAACAACTCTTTAGCCACCAACATCAGCACTCACGAAAGCGATGGCATAACTATCGCCCTCCGCCCTAATCCGGCTAAAGAGAGGGCTGCGGTGGTGCTGACCGGGGTGGAAGGAAAGGTGGTCATTGCACTCTATAATTCCGAAGGCAGGAAGTTGCTTAGTAAAAAAACAGCTGCCACGTCAGGAAATGTTACAGCGCAGCTGAACCTGCAACACCTTCCGGAAGGTGTTTACCTTGTAAGGGTAACCGGAAACACCCTCAACAAATCTAAAAAATTGATTATTAAAAGGTAAGAAAGTGGTTTTTCTGAGCATGATAAGGCCTGAAAGGTTTACGCTGTTAAATTGTTATATAAGAATTGCATTGCTGAGTTCAAAAAGTAAGCAAGTATACCTCAAATAATTTATTAACAGTACTTTATGGCTACGGTTTTTAAGTGCGAAACTTTAGTAAGCTATTTATCAGGGATCAGACAACACAGCATGGCACCGATCGCTATCGGTACCATGCTGTGATTCAGGCCGCATCATTCAACAATTAAACAAGCTGTAAGCCTGTGATAACGATATTCTATTGGTGCTTTTAAGCATCAACTTTTAACAATAAGAATCGACACCGGGCTTGTATATTTCCTTGTTTGGTTGGCCACCAGGCCTAATAGCGAGGAGGGATTGTCTGTACGTCCCTTAGCACCGATGACCACCAAATGCGTTTCGGTGGCATTAGCTTTGCTCATCAGCACTTTTCCCTGCTCTTCGTACTTATCTACAGAATCATAGCAAGAAAGTTGTTCTTTATCAGCGTCCATTTTTTCGATAAACCGTTGCATTTGCTTTTGCAGCTTTTTTTTATCACGGCTGTCTCCCTGCGGAAATCCTGTAAAAGGAAAAAAGCGGGCGGGCAGCGAAAACAGGGGCTGACAAGCAATCTCCGAGGATGTTTTCTCCGCCACTTTCCGGGCAACCTGAAAAGCCCGTTCCGATTGTGATGACAGATCCAGCGCCATCAAAATATTAGCCCCCTTGCGCCGGGGCGATACGGGAACTAAAAGCATATCGCTCTCGCCATGCGACATAATGCGTTCGGAATACATCTCTTTACGCTCCTCTTCGGCTTTTTTCCCCAAAATCGTTAAATCCACCTCAGCTTCAGCCAAAAAATCAATCACCACTTGCGCCGCATCGCGGTTTTCCTTCTTCACAAAAATCTCCACCTTAGTGTTTTGCAGGGCATATTCCCGCAAATGTTCCTCCACTTTCCAGCGGATATGGTCTTTGACCTTACGCTCGGTTTGCGATGAACGCTGATCAGAGTCAGGCAAATCATAAGCCTGAATCACGTGGATAAACGTAAGTTTCTCAGACTCCATCAAATTTGCCGTAAATGCAGCATAGCGGATTATCCAGGTATCTATTCCTGAAAGATCCAGGCAAGCTAATATGTGATGATAGGTATCCATGATCTATTTTTTCTGATTCGTTTCCTGATTGTCATCCTGATGCCGCTCTTTTTTGGTTGCCCGGGCAAATAGCTCGCGGTAAGACTCTTTCTCCTTCTCCTTCCGCAACTCTAACATTTGATAATGCTCTATGCTCAGACCTTTCAACAGACTTCGGCTCATCATCAGCAAAATCACTGCAAAGGGAAGTCCTGTAATGATGGCGGCAGTCTGCAAAGCTCTCAACCCTCCGCCATAAAGCAGCACGGCAGCAACGCCCCCTACTAAGAACGCCCAGAATACGCGCTGTGACACCGGTGTGTGCAGTTTTCCACCCGACGTAAACATATCCACCACCAGGGATCCCGAATCGGCAGAAGTTACAAAAAAACTCATAATCAATAAAATGGCTACGATGTTGGTAAGGAACGACAGCGGAAAATTTTCCAGCAATGCGAACAGCGACAGCGCCACATCTTTCTGCAGTGCTTTCGAAACCGCATCCATACCTTCCATTTCCAACATTACTGCGGAGCCTCCAAAGGCGGTAAGCCATAAAAAAGTGAGCAGCGAGGGCACGATGAGTACCCCCAGCACAAATTCTTTCAAGGTGCGGCCACGCGAGATGCGGGCGATAAACATCCCCACAAAGGGCGACCAGGATATCCACCAGGCCCAGTAAAAAATCGTCCAGTCGTTCTGCCACCCTGTACTCCGGAAACTATCAGCCCACAGGCTTTTATAGAAAAAGCTTTCGATGTACGCCCCGATGTTCTGGCCATAGGCATTCAGGATAAACAGGGTAGGCCCGAAAACCAACACAAAAATTAACAGCAACGCTGCCAGGTAAATATTCAGCTCGCTCAACCTTCTCACTCCCGAATTAATTCCTGAAAGCACCGAAGCGGTAGCTATCAGGGTGATTATCCCGATAAGGAAAACCTGGGCCGGCACGCTGATGGGAACATCAAAAAGGTAGTTTAATCCGCTATTGACCTGTCTTACGCCAAATCCCAGCGAAGTGGCCAGTCCGAAGACGGTGGCGATGGTAGCCAGGATGTCGATGGTATTACCCGGACGACCATAGATGCGGTCGCCAAACATCGGATAGAAGACCGACCGCATGGCCAGCGGCATATTCCGGTTAAAAGAAAAGAAAGCCAGTGCCAGCGCCACAAAGGCATAAATCCCCCAGGCATGTAACCCCCAGTGCAGGAAGGAAAAATTCAGCGCCTGCTCGGCGGCGGCAGTCGTTCCGGCCTCACCTATTGGAGGCTGCTGAAAGTGATTCACCGGCTCGGCCACGCTCCAGAACAAAATACCGATACCCATCCCGGCGCTGAAAAGCATAGCAAACCACGATAAGCGGCTAAATTCCGGCAAGGCATCCTGGCCGCCCAGGCGTATCTCGCCATATTTACTGAAAGCCAGGTAAAGCATAAAAAACAGGAAAAAATTGACTGCCAGAATAAAAAACCAGCCCATATTAGTGGAGATGGCCTCCTGTATGGTTAAAAACACTTCTTTTATGGGCTCGCCCACAGCAATCGTTACACCGATAAACAGTAAGATAATTGCCGCCGATATCAAAAACACCGTTGGATGTACATCCAAATATTTATTGCTGAAAATGCGGCTTTTATTCCCCGGGTTTTCCATCAAATGCTTTTTACATTACCATAAGCAAAGATAACAAGGAAAATCAAGGCAGAAATGTGGCAGGATGATTTTTTTGTAGAAACTACAAATTGTATTACGAGATCAGAGATCAGGGGCCTGCCCCGTGAAATTCACGAAGTGAATATTTCACGGGGGTCAGAGATCAGAAGTCCCAAATTCCAAAAGCGCAAATTAATGCGAATTTTACAAAACGTGAAATATTCTCATTGCCAATCCCGAAAAGAAAGTGTAAACTTTTTTTCGAGGATGCCGCGCCCGTACCGAATGTCGGTACGTTCGGGCGGGCTCGAAAAACTAAGCAATCGCAGATTGCAAGTTTTTCGGCACTGCCAACCGCCCTTTGCCAACTTAACCTAAACACTTAAACACATGCGCACTTAAACACATTTCAACCTAAAAACCTGGAAACTTACCAACCTACAAGTCTACCTGGTCAAACGCTTGTATTTCAGTCTTTTCGGGATGATGTCTCTTCCAAGACGTTTGCGGCGGTTTTCCTCATATTCGCTGAAAGAGCCTTCGAAGAAATAGGTACTTGAATCACCCTCAAAAGCCAGGATATGCGTACAGATGCGGTCGAGGAACCAGCGGTCGTGAGATACCACCACGGCACATCCTGCAAAGTTTTCTATTCCCTCTTCCAGCGCCCTCAGGGTGTTCACATCAATGTCGTTGGTCGGCTCATCGAGCAGCATCACGTTAGCTTCCGTTTTCAGGGTCATGGCCAGGTGCAGCCGGTTGCGCTCTCCCCCTGAGAGCACTCCCACTTTCTTTTGCTGGTCGGCGCCGCTAAAGTTAAAACGACTCACGTACGCCCGTGCGTTGATGCTCTGCCCGCCAATCTCAATCACTTCGTGGCCGCCGCTGATGACCTCAAAGACTGTTTTCTCCGGATCGATATCGGCATGGCGCTGATCTACGTAGCCAATTTTTACGGTATCGCCAATCTTCAGCTCCCCGCGGTCGGGCTGCTCTTCGCCCATAACCATCCTGAACAGGGTAGTCTTTCCCGCGCCGTTAGGGCCTATCACTCCCACAATCCCCGCCTGCGGCAGGTTAAAGTTCATATTTTCAAACAACAACCTGTCATCATACCCTTTGGCAACATCCACAGCTTCAATCACCTCTTTACCAAGGCGCGGGCCGTTAGGGATCGGGATTTCCACCCTGGACTCTTTCTCTTTGATATCCTCCGCCATCATCGCCTCATAGTTGTTCAGACGAGCTTTCCCTTTGCTCTGGCGCCCTTTGGGGCCTTTGCGGGCCCACTCCAGCTCGCGCTTCAGGGCTCTCTGGCGCTTGCTTTCCTGCTTTTCTTCCTGCTCCAGGCGCTTCATTTTCTGCTCCAGCCACGACGAGTAGTTGCCCCTGAATGGTATGCCCTCGCCCCGGTCAAGCTCCAGGATCCATCCTGCCACATTATCGAGAAAGTAGCGGTCGTGTGTTACGGCAATTACGGTGCCTTTGTATTGCTGCAGGTGCTGCTCCAGCCAGTGCACCGACTCGGCATCCAGGTGGTTCGTGGGCTCATCCAGCAGCAAAATATCCGGTTCCTGCAAAAGCAGGCGGCACAGCGCCACCCTGCGGCGCTCCCCTCCCGAGATGATGCTCACCGGCGTGTCCCCTTCAGGTGTGCGCAGGGCTTCCATTGCCTGCTCCAGCTTAGAATCCAAGTCCCATGCTCCCACACGGTCTATCTCTTCCTGCACTTTCGACTGCCGCTCAATCAGCGCATTCATCTTGTCCGGGTCGCTCATCAACTCCTCATCCATAAAGCCGGCATTAATTTTCTCATACTCCTCCAGCAAATCCGCCGTCTCCTGCACGCCTTCCTTAACGATATCGATCACTTTCTTGTCCTCGTCCAGTTTGGGCTCCTGTGGGAGAAACCCCACGGAATAGCCCGGAGAGTATGTTACATCGCCCTGGTATTGCTCGTCCAGCCCGGCGATAATACGCAGCACAGTAGATTTACCGGCGCCATTAAGACCCAGCACACCTATCTTGGCGCCATAAAAAAACGAGAGATAAATATTTTTAAGAATCTGCTTCCCTTGTGGTGTCTGCTTGCTCACATCCACCATCGAAAAAATAACCTTATTGTCTTCTGCCATAATATCTTAAAGTGTTTTTGTTTTCCTGTAAAGTGGTGCGAATTTAGTCATTTTCAGTGAACTAATACATAAGACCCCGCTCCATTGTCCATGGCACCCTCCGGGCATCCCCATGAACTGCAAGCACAAAAAGAGCTCATCGAAAAATATTGGCTCTATTCTAATTATTGAATGTTAAAAGCTAAATGATTTGTAATTCGTGTTTTAGATTTTAATGTCAAATAAAATGTAATGAGGTCAGCAGTTAACTACATATGGTGGTATTCATTAAAATCAAGAAATATCTGGAATTATTCAACGCCAAAATTTTCTTTTGTCGCTCTATGTTTTAGCACGAGATTTTGGTTAGACATTGTGGGGTTGAAGCCATTAGATTCCTCCTCCCTCAATTGCGCTAAAAATTTGTGTAAGAATTCTTACCGTCTACTTGCGCAATTTCGGTCATCGGAATGACAGTTTGTCAATGCGTTATGAGAGAAAAAGGGCGCGCCGACACCTTGTTATATTTCATATGAGTCGGCGCGCCCTTTTTCTTTGTACACCCCAAAAACGACGTCATGCTGACCGGAGATGCAAAGTGAAACGGAGCATCGAAGGGAAGCATCTAATTTCCAGAAATCAATCAAGCTCATTGAATATGCAGTTATCTAATGACCTCAATGAACTTTTTTTGTAATTTTGCATGGAAATTATTGAGGAGGGAACAATCAAGGATGGAAAATAATATGATAGAAGGAAAGAAGATCCTTGTAGTGGAAGATGAACCCAGCAATTATGACCTCATCAGTGTTTTCCTGAAAAAGTATAAGCCAAAACTCTCATGGGTTTTGGATGGGGAAGATGCTGTAGAGAGCTGCCGTATAAACAAATATGATATTGTGCTGATGGATATCCAGCTGCCGGTTATGAACGGCCTGGAAGCTACAAAGTTAATTAAGGAGATGGACGCTTCAATACCTGTTATAGCACAAACCGCTTATGCTATGTCGCAGGATCGCCAGAAAGCATTGGACGCCGGATGCGATGATTACATCGCCAAACCAATGAAGAGAAAAGACCTTGTTGAGCTTATCGTTAAACATATGCGGTAATCTTTTCGTTTCTTCTTAGTAAACCAAAAAATAAAAACCATGCAAAACTTTAATTTTTATAATCCTACCAAAATCCTGTTTGGTGAAGGAAAGATCAGTGAAATAACCGGCGAAATCCCTGGCGATGCTCATGTGCTGGTCACCTACGGAGGGGGCTCCATAAAAAAGAACGGCGTTTACGATCAGGTGGCCAAAGCGCTGGAGGGCTTCAAATGGGAGGAATTTGGAGGCATAGAACCCAATCCGCGCTACGAAACGCTTATGAAAGCTGTAGACACTATCCGTAGCCAAAAGATTAATTTTATCCTGGCAGTAGGGGGTGGTTCGGTGCTCGATGGAACCAAGTTTCTTGCAGCAGCAGTCCGGTTTCAGGACGGCGATCCATGGAAAATTGTGAAGGAAGGCGCAGCAGTTAAAGAGGCCTTGCCGTTTGGCGCTGTACTCACACTGCCGGCCACAGGCTCTGAAATGAATGCCGGCGGGGTTGTTACAAAAGAAGAAACCCACGAGAAATTGCCTTTTGGACATCCCCTGCTTTATCCGGCTTTTTCGGTGCTGGATCCTTCCGTTACCGCTACGTTGCCCCAAGTGCAGGCAGCTAATGGGGTTGCGGACGCTTTTGTTCATGTTATAGAACAATATATGACTTATGATACAGGTAATATCCTTCAAAGCCATTGGGCCGAGGGGATCCTTAAAACGCTTATCCTGAAAGGCCCCCGCTATTACGACAATCCTGCCGATTATGATGCGGCGGCAAATGTTATGTGGTGTGCTACAATGGCGCTCAACGGCCTGATAGGGGCCGGCGTGCCGCAAGACTGGTCTACGCACATGATTGGCCACGAGCTTACCGCTTTTCATGAGATAGATCACGCACGAACCCTGGCTATTGTCCTGCCCGGAACCTGGAACATAATGATAGAACAGAAGAAGGAACGGCTGCTGCAGTATGCCGAAAATGTGTGGGGCATCACCTATGGCACTGATGAGGAAAAGGTGGCTTTGGCTATAGAAAAAACGGAACACTTTTTTAACACCCTTGGCATAGCTACCCGCCTGCGCGATTATGATGTGCCTGAGCAGACCATAGGTAAGATTGTGGCGCGCATGAAAGAGCGCAAATGGAAGCTCGGCGAAAACAAAGAAGTTACTCCGGCACGTGTGGAGGAGATCCTGAAGAGCAGGATTTAGGGCTTATGGCTTGACGAGGCTCTGCTCAAAAGAGTAATCGAAGGATGTGCCGTTTACCGGAACAGAAAAGAGACAGGTGGCGGCACATTCGTTTCTCTCAAAGTATACTTTCCCCTCCACATAAAACCCCGGCGCCAGGGTGGTTTTGCGTAACACGGCATCAGACCAGAAGGCACGTTGTTTATTCAGTGACCATAACCCGGCTTTCATATCGTTACGTGATTGCGCTCTGTGATAACGGTTTCTTTGGATATCATCAGCAAGCTGCGTCCTGCTATCTGCGGATGCCTCCAGCGAAGCAATTGTGGCCGTCGTTTCAACGGTAGTGCTGATTAACGATAGAATAGCCTGGTTAGCCTGTTGCGCATTTGTTTTGCTGATTCTTTTATCGATTTGCAGCAGTTTTTCCTCAGGGTTTACCGTATAAAGCTTTGTGCCCAGCAATGTTCCGTATTTATTTTTGCATCGATAATAAAACGACTCTGGTGCAATTAAAATGTCCCGGTCTGAGTGGTTGGTAAAGATCATATCAAAAATGATGTAATGGTCGGTACTGCGGGTAAAAGCCATACCAACGGTAATGCTGTCATGGGTTTTGTAAACACGTTGCTGCCCGTAATTCCACTGCACTTTATCATCAACCGGTTCCAGCTGCGCTACGGGCACTGCACTGAAGCATCCGGTTAAAAAGGGCAGAATCAAAACGATTAAGAAACTGTTTTTACGCATGGCTTTTTTATGGTATACCATGCATGTGCTGTGCCAGATTTTTCCTTAGCGGGAATTATTATCTTTAAGCATCGGAAGTACTCTCGAAAATTTTCCGTCGTTATCGGCCGGCTTTACGTTTAGCAGATAACATACCAGGTTATACAAATCCACGTTTTCGAATGTATCTACCTCTTTATCAGATAAAAAAGACGGGCCTGAAGCATAAAAAATTGCATGCATGGAGCGAACTTGCGGCATATAACCATGTGTGCCGGAAGAATACCCCGAGGGTTTTTCTGTAAAAACACTCCATCCTTCTTTACCAACAAGATTGATATCGAGGGTTCGGGGATTTGTGCCGTAATGTAGTTTTTCAGGAATACCGTTCGATTTCCAAACATGAAGGTGTTCGATTTTGGACAGTTTCTCATAAACCAGGTCAAGATAGCCATCTTTCACTTCCAGGTTATAAACCGGATTCGAGCCTTGAATGCGCACCAATAGACTGTCGTGGATGTGGTCTTTCATGAGGATTTGTTTTTGCTCCGATAAGGCAGCCATGCCGTGGTCTGAAGTAACTACGATATTCAGTGAATCATAAACATTTAGTTCGGAAGCTTTTCTGAAAAGCACGCTCATCAGGCTGTCGAGCTGTGTAACCACTTTGCCGGTTTCAGGATGCTCAGGGCCGTATTTATGTCCGGAAGCATCCGGTTCATCAAAGTAAAGCATAATAAGGCCCGGCCTTTCACCGTAAGGTTTGCTGAACCATTTCATCACCGAATCGATGCGGCTGCCGTAGGTGTGAGAAGCGTCGTAGTATTTAGTGATGGAAGGCATAATGCCCTGCACTGCGGCTTCAGAACCAACCCAGAAGTAGGTGGCGGATTTCACCCCTTGTTTTTCTGCGGTTACCCACATGGGCTCGCCACCGTAGAAGCTGCCATCCATCACGGCGTTACGCTGTAAAATAGCATAGCTGCGCTCTTCTTCCGGGTCATAAAAAGTGTTGTGTACAATTCCGTGATGGTCGGGATATAATCCGGTGGCCATCGTGTAATGATTGGGAAAGGTTTTGCTGGGATAGGCCGGCTGAAGCGATTTTGCTTTCACGCCTGCTTTAGCCAGGGAATCCAGAAACGGAGTGTCATACATGTCGGGATAGTCCCACCGGAATCCGTCCATCGAAACAAGCAGCACATATTCCCTGCCGGACTCCTGCCCATGGATTGTAACTATTGATAAAAGGAGGGCAAAGATTGTGGCAATACTATTTTTCATGATCCTGCTATTTAAAAAGATGATCCAAAGAAACGTCTTTATCTTTAAAAAGCGATCTCTGGTGTGTATAGAAATCATTAATTTTTTCGATAGCGATTGTAAAGGTGATACCGTATTTTATGCGCTCGTCGGTGGCAACATAAAGCGGCCCCTGGTAAGGAGTATCGGAATGATAGTGCCTCATGTGACTAGGGTATTCAGGAACGATGATGTTTTTTCTTTCTGATGCTGCCGAGGTTACTATTCCGGCAAGCTCCAGGCGCTTGTTTGCGTTGGAAAAGACAAAGAAGGGGGCTCCGCTGTATCCTTTGTTAAAGTTAGCATCCAGGAATACTCTCTCGGGTTCATCCGCTATGGGCTTGCTTACCGTGGCTTTTGTAATCATTCGGTATCCCGAGGGATAACCGGAAATATAAGCGGTTTTTCCTGCGGCGATGCGGCTACCGGTTATCGGTTTTTCGAATGATGGAGGTAATAAGTTATCGGGCCCCTTAGCCATTAAGAAGGCAATATCCAGGTCTGCATCGCGGGCAATAAATTCGAGGCTAATGGTTTGTGTACCCTTCCTGACAAATTTATTTTGTGATGTTTTAAACGATACAGAGGCAATAAATGGAGTTTCTGTGCCATCACTCCTGTAAAAATACTGTTTCAGCGTATCGGGGTAATCGAAGATATGGTTGCACGTAAGGAAGACCATTTTACCATGGTTACTGTGCAGGAGGGTAGCAGTACCCATCGAAGATTCCGTGGATGGATCAGCTTGCAGCGTATCGAAAAGCACTGCATCAAGGTTGCTGTTTCTGATGCCATCTTCCGTTTCGAAGTAATACGTATCGTAATGCGCAACACAATAGGTTCTGTGGGTTTTTTCACTAACACGTCTGATTTCGTGCTCAATAAGCTGCTCACGTTCTTCGTAGCCGGAAGCTGCCACTTCCCGTTTATTGCTGCATCCTGCACTGACAGTTATTACTAACAGGATTAGAAAATATACAGGCACTTTTTTCATAATATGAGTGTAATAATTTGCTGCTGAAAATAAGGAAAATATCTTTTATGGTGTAAAAAGAAGTACTTACTTTCCTAAAGTTTCGCACTTAAAAGTTGGAATAGCGAACTAGTGAATTTCAACAAAATAATATCAAATAATAGTTAACCTTTGTGTTGCTAGGAGTCTTGCTGCCTTCGTGGCAGAACCCGGAGTTACTACATTTGCAATGACACTATCGGCCGGGGTCGTACATGGAATTGATAACCGTTTTTTCTATAGACATATGATGCCTCTGGCATCGGTTCGCAGGAGAATTTTGGGTAGATGGAAAGGTGCCACCCACATGAAAAGCCTGGTGATTCCGATGCGGACTTTCTCCCCTCATCCCCAAAGCTGGCCTGAATAATAAGCTAATAAGGTCTGGAGGGAGGGGTGGATATTTTTCCTACTAAGGTTTGACGGATAGAAATAAGGTTTTTGATAGTCGAGCTCTTTGGTAGTTTTTTCATAACAGTTAACAACAAGGAAATCTTGTCCCCAGGCTAAAAAGCCGCAGATAAATTATTTTGAGAGCCGGAAGTTTTTATGGCTTTCTAAACCAGTGCCTGCAACATGAAAACCTTATTGGTCAGCCTCTTTAACCTTAGTAGGCCGATGCCTCCCCCTGATTTTTAACCTTATTTCTTCAGTTCGTTCATTTAGAAGAAAAATCATGATGTGAAAAAGAAGGTTTTAAGTGCCGGCGTTTCAAACGCGAAAAGCAGTCGACACGCGATGCAATCGCGTGCCAACGCAAGCAATACAAAAGTTAGCGCGCGTCTGTGACGCGTGCCTCCTGAATTTGTCATTACCAATGAC
>Ga0307973_1000721_pt1 | contig 16865 bp, 17 predicted proteins | sample OrgLakmetagen782_FD_201837 | JGI IMG/M metagenome (GOLD analysis project Ga0307973, IMG submission 201837) | Saline water microbial communities from Organic Lake, Antarctica - #782 | ecosystem: Environmental > Aquatic > Non-marine Saline and Alkaline > Saline | place: Antarctica: Organic Lake...
CCAGTGTCCGGTGCTGAGGTAGCACACCGGAGTGGGTCTTAACGACCTGTGGTAAACGTAGCGGGCTGATTACCGCTTTCCCTGGTCAACCTGGCTTGAAGGGTGTTCTCTACAAGCCCCGTCGTTCCCGGCGGGGTAGTTGACGGTACGTTGCTGGATTGCCGGCTTGATCACTCAACTACTTGGTATCAGAACTCCAGTAAGGTGTTCTGGTCAAAACAAGCCACTCTATGGCCAGTTTTTAGCCACCTTCAGGCCAATTGAGACCCATCCGTTGGCTACACCGAAGGTTAATTGGTTAATTAGAGGACATCACTGCCCCCCTGTAGCCACCCTGTAACCATTTTCTAACCAATTTTTAGCCATCTCAGGGCTTTTAGGGTTTACGTTAAACGGTGCCGATGTCTGTCAAGATAGTTAGAACCTCAAGGGCACTGCGGCTTAACTTGACACACTGGCCAGCTCTTTAACAGTTTCTATGGATTCACGGACCGGGTTTAGCCAGACCGGACCCACCACCTTATTCAGCTACCCTGAGGATATCCGCAAGGTCATCTATACGATCAATGCGATCGAGTCACTCAATAGCGTGGTCCGTAAAGCTGTAAGAAAACGGAAGCTATTCCCAACGGACGATTCAGCGATGAAAATTATCTACGTGACAATTCGAAAGGCTTCCAAAAATTGGGCGATGCCGATTCAAAATTGGAATCTGGCAATGAATCGTTTTATGATCGAATTTGAAGACTGCTTGGCGGACTACATTTAACCTTGGCAGTTACACAAAATATTTACAGGGTCCGTTAGGATCTCATGAAATCTATGAGGGACGAAAAATCTCCAGTATCAGCCAGTCTAAGTGCTGATAGGTAGCTGTCTCGATCGGTTCCTTGGTCCATAATTCGACCACCCCCCCAAGTGAATGGCTTTAGCCCGATGCTTTTAGCGAGTAAATCAGCCATTATTCGAGAGTGCCGACCGTTAACGTTCTTAAATGGGTGAAGCCAAACAAGATTACGATGTAACCAGGCGCAAATTTCATCTGGGTCGAAAGTTTCGTTTTGTACCCAATATGATGCATCATCCAAGACATTTATTAGTCTTTCCCTAATCATGTGGGGTGGACAGTCACCAATGCTTACCTCTCGTGTTCTAATTTCACCGGCCCAATGCCACGTCCTATCTGTCATTGCTTTATGCAGATCCAAACAAAATCTTGTAGACAGAATATTGCTCGATCGCCTTCCTCTTTTCTGCATGCCCCTAACACCAAATCGGATATTCTGTGCTTCGAATGTGTTTAGGTCCCCTCTAGTCCGTATATGCGCGGGTATCAAATCGGCAAGGTCATCTGGCTCAATGGGCGTCGCACCATCAGGCAAATCTATATTGATTTCAGTCATCCCACAATTCCTTGGGCATTGTTCTGATCAGATCCTTCACGTCATTTTCTACCATGTTTGCAAGTTCAGCCTTCTCTACCTCTTGATCTCCAAGGGCCATGTGCACATTGAGCATATTCAACTCGCGTATGACCTTTCTTCTGGCTCTACTCTCAACGGTCGACCTCAAAGAGCCTCGCTTTGGTTTGAAGTAATAAACCAATTCATAGTCTAAGCCTTCTGCAGCGCGCTCAAGGCTTCGTAAGGTGATCCCTTTGTTCGATTCGTTTTTTTCAAGCTTTGTAATTGAAGATTGATTTACTCCAATTCTCTCACCGAGGGAGCGTGCGCTCATTCCAATGGCATGCCTAAGCGTGTAGATCCAGCCACGCTTATATACCGAAACTTCAGAGGCGCTAGGTAACTTCTCAAGCATCCTGTCCAGTTGTTCAATGATAAGTGATTTGTCCCATGACGTAATCGATGTGTCTCAACCACTTTTTATTGCCTTTAAGGAATAGATATTAATTAAGGATAATCCATATAGCGACTAAAAATTGTATATTTCAGTGCTTATAATGAGTTGAAGACCCCGTTCCGCAATGGCACCACTCATGTCATGTTCGAGCCACTCGACTTCATCACCAGACTAGCCTCCCTGGTAACGAAGCCCAGAGTGAATCTCACCCGCTTCCATGGGTATTTGCACCGAACAGCAAACACCGGGCCCTGCTCACCCCGTCCGGGCGGGGCAAGGGGACCGAGCAGAAGAAGCAGGGCAGCGACAATCCTGATGATAAAAACTTCGCCGAGCACCATGCCGCTATGACCTGGGGTCCCATGGCCACCAAGGATCGCGCAGCCACACGTTGCCCAACCACCCCAGGATCACCCGCTGGCGAGAGGGTAGGGCGCTGATTGCCTGCTCAGCCCACTCGGTCCGAAAGCTCCGGCTCTGCACATCGACGTCCTCAAACCCCCAGGTCTGTGCCAACTGGAACAGGGTGACCTCTCGGCCACGCAGTAACCCATAGCTGACGACCGGGGAGGTCTCCACCCCCCTCAAACACGCGCTGCGTATTCGATCGGCCACCTCACATGGGTCCAGCCGGGAATATCCTGCGAGTGATGTCATTGATCTCACACCGAGAGTATGGAAAGAAAAGTTCGCTAAAAATCCATTGCGATCCGATCTCTACACTATGGTCAACACGCCCATAAATCGACACCCTGAACGCCCGGCAAAGTCGGTGAAAGGTTGGAGGTGAAAGTCCTCTGCCTGGTAAGGGTTAGCTCCCCGCCAGAGGACCTCGAGTCATGGGCCGGTGCCCGTAAGGGTAGGGTTAAGCGTTGACAGAGGAACGTGCAGGCTCAGTATTGAGCTCCGAAATCACATCCCGAGAATGCCGACTTTGTTGGGTGAAGGGGAAGGCTACACAGCAGCGCTGCGCTACAGCGAGTGGCGTAGCTGATTCTCCGGAGTCATAGATCTGGGCATGTACGAATGTCTTTTATTAGCACAGGGGACTTCCGGGGTCCTGCGTTGCGTGGTTGGTCTTCAGCCACCCGGCCGGGGAACCCCTGGGAGGGAAAATCCCTAGAGCCCCTACAAGGTGTCTAGAAAATCATTGGCGATTCACGGTTCCCTGTCTTCTTTGGTTCCTTACAGCTGATCTCTGGCTAACCCAGCGCATTAAATGCCCCTGATCTTTTGACAAACCCGAATTAAACGATTAGCTTTCCTTAAACTGATAAGTTAATCGTTTAACCTCTAAGATAAAAATAATTCTCAAAGGAGGCAAAGTGAAGCGAACCATGCTGTTGAACAGCCATTTATCCAATCTCGTAGCGCGCTTGGGTCATGCTGATGAGTTCACCCTCGCTGATGCTGGCTTGTCAGTACCTGAAGGAGTTGACCGAATAGATCTGGCTGTATCCGCAGGTGTGCCGGCATTTATGGAGGTACTTAGCGCATTAAACAGTGAGATAGTGATTGAAACAGCCATCCTAGCCGATGAATTGCGGGCTCAGAGTCCAGAGTTTCATGAATTACTACTGACGAAGCTTCAAGACCAGGAGAGATGGCAGGGTAAAGCCATAGCCATCATATACCTGCCACATGAGCAGTTTAAGCAACGAAGCCACCGTTCCCGTGCTGTGGTAAGAACTGGTGAAGCAACGCCCTTTGCGAACTGCATCTTAATTGCAGGGGTGGCATTTTAACATGCTGGATAAACCAATCCTTTCGCTTGAAAAGGTCAGTAAGTCATTTCCCGGCGTGCATGCCTTGGACCAAGTGTCTTTGAATGTATTTCCCGGAAAGGTCATGGCACTGCTGGGAGAGAACGGTGCGGGTAAGTCTACCTTGATGAAGGTCCTGACCGGCGTCTACCAACCGGATGCAGGTACAATGACCTATGACGGAAACACTGGCTGGTTCAAAACACCACGTATGTCTCAGGAAGCTGGTATTGCCATTATTCATCAAGAACTCAATCTTTTACCGGAATTGACGATTGGTGAAAACATTTTCCTGGGCCGGGAGCCTATAAATCGGGTAGGCAAGATCAAGTGGTCGAAGCTTTATAGTGATTCCGCCGAGCTATTGACAAGGCTAGGAGTGAAACATCACCCGAAGACCGCGGTGAAAGAGCTTAGTATTGCCGATCAACAGATGGTGGAAATTGCCAAGGCCCTCGCCTTTGAAGCAAAAGTTATCATTATGGATGAGCCTACTGATGCTTTGACGGACCCGGAGACCAAAGCGCTCTTTGGTGTTGTGGAAGACCTTCAAAAGGCAGGGTGTGGTGTGGTGTATATCTCTCACCGCCTAAAGGAGATATTCCAGATATGCGATCGGGTAACTGTCTTGCGTGACGGCCAGTTTATCGCGGAATCAGCATTAGTAGACATTGATGAGAGCGGTCTCATTGAACAAATGGTCGGTCGTAAACTTGAAGAACAATATCCTTACGTGAAAACTGAGGCAGGCTCCGTTGTACTTAGCGTTACAGGCCTGACTGGCCATAATTTTAAAGACATATCCTTCGATGTCCACGCAGGTGAAATTCTTGCTTTTTCCGGATTGATCGGGGCTGGCCGTAGTGAAGTCATGAAAACGATATTCGGCGCGTTTGGCAAGCACCCAGGCAGAGTGGAAATGCATGGCCTACCGCTGAAGATACGAACACCAAGCGATGCTTATCGAGCTGGTATTGCTTATATTTCTGAGGATCGTAAAGGGGACGGCCTGATCCTTTCTTTGACCGTTAAGGAAAACATGACGTTGGCTAACCTGCGCGCTTTTAGCAGCGGGCCTCAATTACGACACCGGCAGGAGCGCGTAAAAGCTGCCGAGTACATTACCTCCTTAAGTATCAAAACGCCGTCCATGAACCAGGAAATTGGCAATCTATCTGGTGGTAACCAGCAAAAAGCACTGTTCGCCAAAGGGCTTATGACTCAACCTGATGTATTGATTCTTGACGAACCCACTCGCGGAGTCGATGTCGGCGCAAAGAAAGAAATCTACCAGTTGATAAATACACTCAAACAACAGGGCATCGCCATCATTTTGGTGTCTTCAGACATGCCCGAAGTGCTTGGCATTAGTGATCGTATCATGGTGATGCATATGGGCAGAATCAGCGCTGAAATTCCGAGAGAAAAAGCCACTCAGGAGCAACTTATGGCTCATGCCCTTGGTTCGATCAAAAATGAGGTAGCGTCATGACAACACCAAGCAGTTATATATCTGCTCGTCGAGTAGGAGAGTTGCTCCTGGCTCAGAAGGCTATGATTGGTCTGATTATTATTGTGGCAGTGGTCACGATAATCAGTCCAAACTTCTTGACGGTCGATAACTTACTCAATGTTCTGCGCCAAACGTCTGTCAACGCGATTATCGCGGTCGGGATGACACTCGTCATTATTACGGCGGGTATTGACCTAAGCGTTGGTTCGATACTTGCGTTATGCGGTGCAATCGCAGCAACCCTGGTGTCCATGGAATTATCAATGTTTGTCATCATCGGTCTCGTTGCCCTGTCAGGTATTGGGATCGGAGCGTGCACGGGGAGTGTTATCGCAATTGGGAGAGTCCAGCCATTCATTGCTACTCTGGTGGCCATGACTCTATTGCGTGGGGTTACGCTGCTATTTACCGATGGTCGTCCAGTTTCAACTGGGTTTCATCCTACAGGCGATCTGTTTGCCTGGTTTGGCACGGGCTATATGTTGGGCATTCCAGTGCCTGTTTGGATGATGGGCCTCGCCTTCCTGGCGGGCTGGTATTTGTTGAATCAGACTCGACTGGGACGTTATATCTACGCGGTTGGGGGTAATGAAAGTGCAGCTCGCCTTTCCGGTATTAACGTCAAATGGGTCAAAATCAGTGTGTATAGCATTAGTGGTTTGATGTCTGGTTTAGCCGCCATCATTGTGACCAGTCGCCTGTCTTCCGCACAACCGACAGCTGGCACCATGTATGAGTTGGACGCCATTGCTGCTGTTGTCATTGGCGGTACCAGTCTGGCAGGCGGGCGCGGCGCTATCTTTGGCACTTTGATCGGTGCGCTGATCATTGGTGTGCTTAACAACGCGTTAAACTTGCTCGCAGTCTCTTCGTACTTTCAGATGATCGTTAAAGCTGCGGTCATCTTGTTAGCTGTCCTGGCAGATACCAGGAACAAGTAGTAAAACCCACTCAAAGTAGTACTTTCGGGTACTTACACGAGGTATTAAATAATGAAAAAAATGACTCGAATGCTAATTACGGCTGTTACTGTTGCTGGTATAAGTGTTTCAGCTCAAGCAGAGCAAACACTTGCACTGGCGATATCAACCCTCAATAACCCTTTCTTTGTAACGATGCAGGAGGGTGCTGAGGCAAAAGCCAAGGAGTTGGGATACGAGCTGATTGTTCTCGATTCGCAGAACGACCCGGCTCGCGAACTGTCAAACATTGAAGATCTGATGCAGCGCGGTGTACAAGCCTTGCTGATAAATCCCGCCGATTCTGACGCCGTCGTAAATGCGGTGCGCATGGCGAACAGAAGTGATCTGCCCGTATTCACAGTAGACCGTGGAGCTACAAGAGGTGACGTAGTATCTCACATTGCATCCGACAACACCCTGGGTGGTAAGATGGCAGGTGATTATATCGCAGATCAATTAGGTTCGGGCGCACGTGTCGTTCAGTTGGAGGGGATTCCCGGAACGTCAGCTGCTCGCGAGCGCGGAAAAGGGTTTGCCCAAGCTGTGGCTGATAATAACTTCAATTTATTGGCATCTCAGGCAGCAGATTTCGATCGCACAAAGGGTCTCAACGTCATGGAAGACCTGCTGACTGCTTACAGCAATATTGATGCAGTATTTGCCCAGAACGATGAAATGGCATTAGGGGCTGTCCGCGCTATCGCGGCATCGCAGCAGCAAGACATTCTGGTCGTTGGTTTTGATGGTACCAGTGACGGGATCGAGGCTGTAGAGAGTGGCCGTATGGGCGCGACAGTAGCGCAACAGCCATACGTTATCGGCGAACTCGCGGTGGAAAACGCTGTCCGTCATCTTAACGGTGAGACAGTGGAAGAATATATTCCCGTCCCGCTTGAAGTAATTACCGGGCAGTAATCAAAGAGGAGTAAGTAGAGGCGGCCTGTTATAACAACGCACAGTTATCAGGTCTGCTTCTAGCTTAAATGTGGCATCTGTGAAGGAGTAATGTTAAGTCGATGGCGACGATTAAAGACGTAGCTGAATTGGCGGGGGTATCCATCTGTACAGTTAGTAATGTACTGAACGATACACGACAGGTCCGTCCCGCTACTAAAGAGCGTGTAGAGCAAGCAAGCAGGACACTGCGCTACATACCTTCTGGCGTCGCCCGGAGTTTGAAGGCTAATACAACATTAACGCTCGGAATGATAATCACTACAAGCACAAACCCCTTTTATGCAGAAGTGTTGAAGGGTGTGGAGCAGCGGTGCTATGAATTGGGGTATAGCTTGGTCTTTGCCAACACCCAGGGTGACGCTTCACGTCTATACAACAGCCTCGAAACTTTAAAAAGCAAGAAAGTAGACGGTATCATTCTAATGTGTACCCAGGTTGATCCTTCTGAGCATCTGGTAGACGGTGACTTGGGCGTTCCCATCGTGGTGGCTGATTGGGGTGCACCAGATATCCAGGCAGATATTATCCAGGATAATGGTCGTCATGGTGGCTACCAAGCCACACGATATCTGATTGGGCTTGGTCATACTCGGATCGGAGTATTGACTGGTCCTGGCGGAAAACGCACAGCCGAAGAACGCTTTTGTGGTTTTCAAGAGGCCATGAAAGAAGCCAACTTGGCCATCACACAAGATTGGGTTTCTGAAGGGGATTTCGAATTGCAGGGTGGATACAAAGCCACCCTGCGGTTGATGAAAAATTCGATAGATGGACTGCCCACTGCATTATTCGCCTGCAATGACATGATGGCCATAGGAGCGTTACGCGCTTTGCACGAGGCTGGCCTTTCGGTCCCCGATGACATTTCACTGATGGGTTATGACAACATTCAACTCAGCAATTATTTAGTTCCTGCACTTAGTACTGTAGAACAATCTAAAGCATACCTAGGCGCAACTGCAGTGGAGCTATTGATTAAAAGAATTCGAGATCCGGAACGTGCCCTGGAAGTCATTTCCCTGGAGCCCGAGCTTGTTGTTAGGGAAAGTACGCGTCCATTTTTATGATTTCCTGCGCCAACATACAGCTATAACAAGGCGCTATTCCTTTAACAATTAGTGTTTCTTTGTTGGGTCAAGTAATTATAGACAAGATGCGCTTTAGAACACGTAAAGTCAGTTGGTTGCTTGTAGTAGATATGAAAGGCTTCTTCGACACGTTACAGCATGACTGGATGGTGACGTTCTTGAAGCATCGAATCGCCGATACACGGCTCTTACGGATAGTGGAGCGTACGCTAAGATGCGACGTAATGGACGAGGGCAGGAAAACCAAAAAACTCAGGAACGCCGCAAGACGCGGGCTTGGCACCGTGACTATCGCACATCTACCTGTACTATGCGCAGGACCTATGGATAAGTCAGTGACGATACCGTCACACGCGGGGTGCGATGTATGCATTACCCTACGCGTATGGCAGCCTCTACTCCTTTCAGTCTGTATGACGGTAACCTGTAACCTTCTAGCCATGGGTGTTTTCGCACCGAGGTTTGCAAGATGTGTATAAGACTCTGCGTCGCCTCAGCTAAAAGGGTGGCCGATTACCCTGGTACGAGTTCCAGATGTTATTGAAGCTGCTTATGCCTTTGGTTCGCGTTGTACATCTTTACCCTGTTTGTCAAATTGGTGGTTAACTCGATGTACAAGCCCTATGCGTCAGTAGTGCACCTAAGGTTCTGTGCGAGGGGTGCTGGGTGACCGGCTTTACTACGGCGAGACGCCATCCCTCAGTTCACCCCTCCCCGTTCGCGACGCGCGTACCTGCGCTGGCAATGCGACATATAACATTGCACTTCAGCGACAGTGATCAGGTGGTGGGGGGTGAAGGATTAGCCAAAGTTGACCGAGGTTCTGGAGACCGCGCTGCAGTCAAGAAGATAGAGCAATCAGTTCCCGAATCTAGACACTGCTTCTCGTAAAACAAATCAGGCGGTTTGTTAATTGCTATCTCATGATCAGAATGCAATTATTATGGGTTGAGGCGACAATGAAAATAACGCCTCTGAATCATGATTATGACTGGCCTGGGAGTCCTCTGAATAATTCCCTCCGGGCTCTGGCTTAGTCGAGGAACGCAGCGGCAGCGGCAGCGTTCCTCGGAAAGTCGGAATGACGCCCCCGCAGAACGTTTTAGTTCATGCAGAGCCCGGGGGGGATTGTTCAGAGGCTCTCTGGAACAACAATAACAAGCTGCGGTCATTTCAACCGCGGGAGGATACGATGTCTCTAAAAACCTTGGGTGTAGCCCTGTTATCAACCATGGCCCTAACCGCAATGGCTGAGGAATACCCGGACCGGGACCTACTCGGAGTTGTGATGTGGGGTGCCGGCGGTGCCACTGATGTAGTCGCCCGTGCAATAAACCCCCACGCAGAGGCTGAGCTTGGTCAGTCAATTGTCGTACAAAATCGTCCTGGTGGAGCCGGCGCGATTTCAACAACCTTCGTCAACGCCACACCGGCCGATGGTTATACGCTACTCTACGGTGCTGAAAATCCGCAATTACACCCCGTGATGGGCATTTCCAGCCTTGACTACTCCAATTTTTATCCAGTCAGCATACTCGGGCTCGGTACAGGGGTTATCGTTGTTCCTGCGGATTCAGAATATCAAACCATGCAAGACCTGCTGGACGCCATTCAGGCTAATCCCGGTCGTCTCAATATGGGCTCCACCGGTCCTGGTGGAATTCCAGGTACCATCAGCGCGATGATCAGCAATGTTGCCGAATTTGATGTCAACCCAATTCAATTTGGCGGCGAAGGCCCGGGTATTACGGCTATGCTTGGCGGGGAAGTTGATTTCATGCCCTCAGGTGTGTCGGCCGCAGCGGGTCAGATTGAGGCAGGAACAGTTCGTGCTCTGGCCGTAGTCGATACCGAACCCATGACTTCACTGCCCGGCGTTCCGGCGATCACTGATACACTGCCGGATATGGCCACATTTTTGCCATGGGGGCCCTTCTATGGCGTCTTTATCAAAGATGATTCGCCGGATGACGTTAAGGCAAGACTGACAGAGGCCTTTAAAAATGCCGCCGAGCAACCGGAATTCCGCAATCTGATGGAAGCGCGTGGCAATATTATGATGAATATTTCCGGCGACGAGGCACGGGAGTTTCTGGATACCTGGCAACGTGTTACCGCATGGGCAATGTGGGATACTGGCGGTGCTAAGGTGAACCCGGAGACATTGGGCATCGCTCGCCCCTGATTCGCCCGACAGCCTCACGCAAGAGCGCAGAACCGATGCTTTACGGCTGCGCTCAATTCACACCGTCTGCAGAGACCGTAGCGATGGACTCGATAGAGTCAACCAAACTCTCAGAAACACCTCTTGGTATTGCCTTGGTATTGTTTAGCCTGGCTGCGTTACATCAAGCCTATGGCATTTCCGGGTTTCAATCATTCTCCAGTCCTGGAGCTTTGCCCATGTTCGCGGCAGCGGTGATGCTCATTGCGTCGCTGGTCATACTGACAAAGAGCCTTGTTCATGCGCCACTGAACCAAAAACAACTTAAAAATCAGTCGCCCTTTGTCAAAAACACACATCCATTTCGGCTGATTGGTCTTATTGCACTTATTGCGTTATACCTATTTTTCTTGCAAAGGCTGGGTTTCATGGTCAGTTCAGCGTTTTTTTTGTGGGTGTCGTTTGTGTTTCTGTGGAGGTGTAGCCTCATTCGAGCCACAGTCACAACCGGTCTGTCATTAACTGTCATTTACCTGGTATTCAGGATGCTATTTAAAGTAGTTTTGCCCCAGGGTACCTGGCTTTCAGGGTGGCTTTAACTGGTGGATGTTTTAAGTTATCTAGTCACTTCCTGGGCAGATCCCTTGTTGTTGTTTTTGACCGCTGCAGGCACCCTGGCTGGTATCTATGTTGGTGCTATTCCGGGGCTTTCCGTCACAATGGCAGCCTCTATACTGATATCCTTCACGTTCAACTGGTCTACCAATGAAGCTTTAGCGCTGATTGTTGGGGTGTTTGTCGGTGGGGTTTATGGCGGTTCCAGAACCGCGATATTATTGAATATTCCAGGCGCGCCTGCTTCTATTGCAACAGCGCTGGATGGCTACCCCATGGCCCAAAAAGGCAAAGCTGGAGAAGCCATAGGACTGACAACCACGATGTCGGTTATGGCCGGTCTCATCGGTGTGCTGGTTTTGGCATTGTTTGCGCCCCTGGTGGCAGATTTTGCCATTCGCTTCAATTCCCGTGACTACATGCTCTTAGGCATTATTGGTATCATGCTGGTCGGCACACTGGCCGGTAAAAGCCTGGCCAAGGGTTTATTCTCAGGAGCTCTGGGTGTGCTAATCGGACTGGTCGGCATGGACAGCATGACCGCCCAACCCCGCTTTACTTTCGATACCATGGCCCTGCTCAGTGGCGTGCCTTACATCGTCGTTATGATCGGCTTTTTTGGCGTGGCTGAAGCATTATTTCAGGTTCGCACGCTGGATACCCCGGCTGTTCGGCAAAAAGTTGATCGCATCATCCCCAGACTGAGTGATATCAAAAAACACTTCTGGCTGGCGATTCGTGCCTCGGGTATTGGCGCCATTGTCGGCGCGCTGCCCGGTGCAGGGGGAGATACAGCGGCCTTGCTTGCCTACGATCATGCCAAACGGTCGACCAGGAAGCCGGAGACGCCCTTTGGCGAGGGCGCCGAAGAAGGACTGGTAGCGCCAGAGGCCGCCAATGGAGCTGCTGTAGGCGGGGCGTTTATCCCCATGTTGACACTGGGTATTCCGGGCGATGCTGTAACGGCGGTGATCATCGGTGCACTCTATATTCACGGGTTGAACCCGGGTCCGATGCTGATGGTAAATACGCCTGATTTATTCTGGTTTATTGTCGGCACCCTAGTATTGGCTAACCTGTTCTTACTGGTGTTTGGCCTTACCGGCATCAGGGTGTTTACAAAAATTGTAGAATGCCCGAAAGCCGTACTTATTCCCCTGATTATCGTGCTTTCCGCTGTAGGCGCCTACGCGATAGAAAACAATCCGGTCCATGTATATTGGGTATTGCTCTTTGGTGTGGTGGGGTATTTTATGAAACTGTACGGATTCGCCATGGGCCCGGTCATCCTCGGCGCCATTCTGGGCCCGATGATTGACGATAACTACCGTCGTGCGATGTCGAGCGCCCGAGGCGACTGGGGTAACTTTTTGTTTAACCTCGTAAGCAACCCCATCTCCCTTGTGCTGACGTTGTTTCTTGTCAGCATGCTGCTGTCACAAACGCCCTTGAAAGGCTGGTTGGTGAGTTTAATTTCGAGACGGGCATCAGCGAATTAAACTTGCCCTCTGCTCCCGCACTAAAATCTGATCCATGCCATTCAAGCCCTCACCTTGGCCAGACCATGCCCATCCTAAGCGGGGGTGAAGCATAGCGCCTGAAACTGGCCGGGCATCCTGCGAAGTCAACCAGTAAAACCCCTGGTAAATCCAAGTAACAGGAGTACATGCTGTTTCTGTTCGACGAACCCATTACCGGCCTTCACTTTGCTGACATCGCCAACCCTGGCAGATGCCTTTCGTCAGCCGCTATCAAAGGACCCGGCAAATGGGATTCTGGGGATTTTCCCTCTAAAAAAGACAAAAACCTCTGCAGGCTTCGATCTAGTTGAAATCGGGGCCAGGCAAAACACGTATTGGCAGTGGACCCTGGGCTTGTTGACTGGACTCAATGGCTGGAGTCCCCCCTCTGTCAAACTCATGAGATGTTAAACTCCTAAAGTGAAGTGGGGCAGACAGAGGACTCATGAAATATTCCGACAAGCGCCGAGAGGCTGGTGCACCACGCCACCATAATCCAGTGTGAAGGTGACAGCTACAGAAGGAAACAGTCTGCTAAAAAGCAGGCGTCAGAGGTTCAGTAAAACCGGCCAAGATAGTTGACGTGCGATAACCAAAGCGTAGACCGCTGTCGGTAACACAATCATCCGGTCTGCTTTTAGGCGCTTTTCTGCGTTGACGGCTATTGTCTTTCTTGTGCTTTGGTTCAACTTCGATCGCGGTCTGAGTGGGCTCATCCAATAGATTACCCTGATAGGGATTATCGATCTGTCGCTTTTCAGATTTCTGTCCGAACATTTGGTTTTCGAATCAGGCGATGCGATTTTTAAGCGATTGATTTTCATCTTTCAATGGCCGTTTTCATCTCATAGTTTTTGCAGATCACGAAGAGCCGCCAAGTCATTTTTAATGGTTTGGCCCAGTGTTTTTTTTCAGAAAAAGTGTTTTTTGCATGGAACGGAATATACCAAACTTTAAGGGGTTTGGCTGCTATTTAGGATGTGAATATCGTTTATATTGGCGTATTTTTTTAACTTACAATCCATCGAGTAATAATTTTAACTGTGCCCAATCCAGCAATTTCTTATCGTTGCTCTGAGCCCGGTAATTAAATTGGCCTTGCTCTAAGCGCTTAAACCAGATACAAAAGCCACTGCCATCAAAGTACAATATTTTGATGTGAGTTTTACGGCGATTGATAAATACGCGAGGCTAAAAAAGCGCACTATTCTAACAAATAAGCGCTGCGCTATAAATTACTGCCCTAAAACACCTTCCAACGCATCCATTTGCTGCTGGTAACTCGCCGGCTTATCTTTCTTGAACTTCTCCAAGTTCAAGAACTTCCATTTCACCGATGGAAACTCTTGAAAATCATAAATCGACCAATCAGGTTCCAAGCGATTGAAGCTTTTTAAAAATGCTTTATCGTCTTCATTCAAACCGGATTGTATCGTTTCGATTAGTTGACGCTTTGTAACCTCATATTCATCGTAACTAAACTCAATTGCACTCATACCTTCAAACTGGTTTTCAAAGGCCGTGCGCTGATCAAGTAAATGTGGATCAAGCATTTCCAAGGTTGGTCGGTTACTACTGACCAACCCAAATATAAACCCACGCTTGATCTCATCCGTAAAGCCTGCGCTATCAAGCAGAAGCTTTACATCGAATAAATCTCTTGGGTGCTGCCTATCTAAAGCTGCACATATTTTACCACCATAGAGCTGCCCCAATGGCACAAGAGACATCGCACAAAATACATCAAACTGTTCTTGAGCAGCCTCGCACAGTGGCGCTTTCGTGGCGTCACCTATCAAGCCACGCCCCACCATATTGACTTCAATCTTGATCATCACGCCGCGCTCATCAAGCTGAAGCTTACAGACATTCTCTTTATGCTGAACGCACATCGATGGGCGCAAGCCTTCGATACGTTCTTTAATACGAACAAGCGCAGCATTGATCCCGTCAAGCGTTTCTGCGCGCGCAGCTATCTCGACATAGGTTAAGTCGATATCGACTGACAGCCTTGGCATATCCATCACAAAGAGGTTGATCGCTGTGCCGCCATGCATAGCAAAGCATGTCTCTTTGGCAACCTCTGGCAACACATCCAAAAGAAGCCTCACTTGTTTTGTATAGGCTTCGTTCATACGGCTGCCTCTAACTCCTTGGGTACAGTTATCTGGTATTTCGAGACATAAGCCCCATCGCTCACGATGGCGCGCTTACCCGAGCCCAAATCAACCTTGTCTAGTTTGACATAGCTGAACCATTCATGACCTGCTTTATCAGCCATATACAAAAATAGGCGTTTTACCTTCACCGAAGTACAGCCTTCCAGCAGTTTTTGTACCGTGGCTGGTCGCAAATTATTTAGGCCTTCCATCAGTTCAAACACTTCCAAAAGCGGCTGAGACTTTGGCGCTAAATACAGACATTCCATCGCCGCGCGTGCGGGGCTGGATACTTTTATCTTAAAGCTCTTATGATCGATTTCTACCAAGCCAAGCTCAGGTGGTAAAAAGCTAGTCAGTTTGCTCTCTACGCTCAAACCCCAATCCCGCTTTTTGAACCAAAGCGGCAAGTTCTCACCTTTACCACCAAAAAGCTGTACCTTCTTGGTAGAAAGCTCCAAATAGTGGGATTTCCCTTGCAACGACAGCGCGGTTTTACCTGCTGGATGCACAAATAAACCTAACTGAGATTGCAACGCATAGATGCCACCAAGATAGTCCACCTGATCGCCATGGCGTATCAATGCCCCTGTACCGATAGAATCAAACCACTGACTTTTTCTATACTGCTTTTGCAGATCAAGGCTATAGCCCTGCTCTACCAACCATGCCGAAGAGAGCACTATGCCCGAAGGCTGAGTGCCAAGCAGAATGTTTAATTTTGACTCTCTCTCGGTATTCATACTGCCAATATACCTATTTTTTTAAACCAAATCAACATAAAGGTTTAAAATGTATAGTTTTTAGGTATTTTAAATACCTGAATATAATTATTTTTAAACTAAAACAGGACAACATTGTCGTCAACGTTGCTTTACCCCTTGCGACTGACTAGCCACAAAAGCCACGGCAGATTAAGCCCCCGCCATAGCAGGGACTCTACCTTTTTAGTGGCTCCAAAATATATGAACTTCTTGATAGCCTGTTTCAATGATGTAGATATTTCCGCCAAGCTCCACATCACGTCCCATACGCTCATAGTGCATATTCCGGCTTAAGATGAACACCCATTCTGATTGAACGTGAACACTCATTCCGGTTGATGGTGAACACTTTTGGTGCTTTTTCCGGAACCGCCGTTCACGTTGCCGGAATAAGTGTTCACGTTCCGCCAGGATCTTTCCTAACGCATTGTTTTATGGGCTTTGTTACTCTGCTCCTCGTTTAAGGACAGAGTGATGCCAGCACAGAGACTGACCATGCGTAAGATCCGAGACATTCTACGACTGAAAATGGAGGCCCAACTCTCCATTCGGCAAATCAATGCCAGCACCAAAATCAGTGTCGGGACCATCCAAAAACTGCTCAAACAGGCCCAGGCACTCGACCTTGCCTGGCCATTGCCGGACGAGCTCGACGACACTCGTCTGGCAGCGCTGTTTTATCCCGAGGCCGATACCCGAGGGACCGGGCGGTATCAGGAACCGGACTGGGAACAAATTCACGTCGCCCTGAGGCGCAAGGGGGTTACCAAGCAGTTGCCTCTAGGAGGAGTACACCGGACAATACCCTAACCGCTGCTACAGCTATTCCCAGTTCTGCGACCGCTATCTTAAATGGCGCGGCCGACTGACCCGCGCCATGCGTCAGACGCACAAAGCAGGCGAGAAGTGCTTCATCGACTACTGCGGCCCGACCCTGCCCATCGTCAGTCCCACCACGGGCGAGGTGCGACAGGCCGAGGTGTTTGTTGCCGTGCTGGGTGCCTCGAACTACACCTTTGCCGAAGCGACCTACAGCCAGTCGCTTCAGGACTGGCTGCACAGTCACGTCCGGGCCTTCGAGTTCTATGGCGGCGTTACCGAACTGGTCATTCCCGATAACCTGTTATGTGGAGCTCCACATAACGGGTTTTATGTTGAGTGATTCATTATGTGAAGCTACAGTCTTACACCCAACAGCTAATGCTGTTAGTGCGAGACAACTCCGGAAAACATTTCACACGCGGATTCAAATCTGAAGTGCATCACCTAAAAGGGCACGTAGGAATCAACCTGCAACGAGTGGATGATCCTGATGCGATCAAACATATCGACATTGACCGTCGCACCTTACCTCGCGGAAATTATGTCGATCACGGTTATGAGTCTCGCCAGCGATTTGATATTCGCATATCCCGCCATGTCACCGAATACCGCGCTCAGGTCTTGGAGAATGAGCGCGGCAAACGATTTGTGGCTCCGTTTCCGCCCGAGCTGAGCAAA
>Ga0307973_1000748_pt1 | contig 16369 bp, 17 predicted proteins | sample OrgLakmetagen782_FD_201837 | JGI IMG/M metagenome (GOLD analysis project Ga0307973, IMG submission 201837) | Saline water microbial communities from Organic Lake, Antarctica - #782 | ecosystem: Environmental > Aquatic > Non-marine Saline and Alkaline > Saline | place: Antarctica: Organic Lake...
AAATTAAAAACGAAAAAGGATTAAGAAACACAAGAACTGTGCAGTATTTTAAAACTGCTGAAAGTGAAGGAAAACACCACCCAACCCAAAAGCCAACTTGGTTATTTGAATACCTCATAAAAACCTACACTATTAAAGGAGAAACTGTTTTAGATAACACAATGGAAAGAAATCGAAAAATATTTCGAGATTGGTAAAGAATTTAATGTAGGTAGTGTTGATGATGATATGCAAAAAGTAGTTGATGTTAAAATAAATAAATAGTATAATTATATCATTTATTATTAGTACATTTGCATAACAAATATTAACCTTAAAATACAACTATGAATAATAGAATTCTAATGAACATTTGTTCATTTATTCCTTTTTTTGGGATAATGATATCCTTGATGAGTAAAATAGATTTTTTATCAAAACCTTATTTCACATTATATCACATAGCATCATGCTTATTCATAACATATGTATACATACTACACATTCTTTCAATATGAAAAAGTTAGATAGATACGTTAAAGTGAAGGGACATTCTAATTGGTTTTTAGTATACGAGCATGGTGGTAATAAATCACAAGACTTATCATCTATGCAAGAAAAGCTCCTAAGAAGCCAAGTTTGTTCTTTACACGATGATGATATTAAGCAAGACCTCAGACATAGGCTTGTTATGTTGGCTACTCATACTTTAGATTACGATGATATAGCTGAAAGATTTGGTACTATATTAATACGCCCTAGTGGAACTTATACTTTATTGAGAGGTAGTGAGGTAGAAAAAGAAAAATATGATAATAGCTTCCCTATCGATAATTTTTCAGATATTGTAATATGCGAAAATGATGAGAAGGCAGAATATAAATGGGTTGAATATCTTAAGAAAAGGTTTCCGAATGAAGAGATAACAACAATTAATTATTTTGATTTAAGAAATTCCAAAGAAATAGAAAAATACTTTGAAGCTGCTAAATATATAACCTTCTCAACAACGTTCAGTAATTTAGAATGGTTTGAAAAAATGGTGAAATTATCCAATGATAAGCATAAAATAATAGGTTACTGTCATGATGGAAGCAAGTGGTCTGATATACCAAATATTAATAATCTTGAAATAGTAAAAAGTTTATGATTTAGTTTAATTATTTAGTGTATATTTGTACAATAGAAACAACTTAAATAACTATATTATGACTGCTACAATATCAAAGGCTCAATTAAAAAAAGAAAAAGAAATCAATACAAGGCTATACTCTTTAGTTTCTAGTACTATAGTAGATTTTAAAGATAGTTTTTTAGAGTCATTCATCAACTTCAGAATAAAAGAGATAGAGAGTAGTATTTTGAAACTCCAAGACAATAAAATAAATTGGATACCAACAAGATATGAGAAAAGCATGCCTGATTTTGATACTTATATATCTAGGATTGAGAAAAAGCTATCTAATAAAAATATTTTGGTATTAGAGTTTATAACAGAAGCAGATAAAAATTTCGAGTCTAAACTTAACTCATTAGTATCTAAACTAGTTGAGTATAAGTTCACAACACGATATTTAAGTGTTAAGAAAATATCAAATGCTGGTTCTGAGTTTTCATTTCTAGTATCAAATCAAGAAATAGAGGTTGAAGCTCGTGTTATATTTGCATGTGGAGATATAAATGTTCCTCACTATAGATTCATAACTACGAAAAGGAATCTATAATAATATTTTTTATAATGGGAATAAAACAAAATACATCTTTATATATTTTGTTTTATATCATTGAGCGTAAAACACACAAGTCTTTAGCTTGTGTGATGTAAGCGAATGAAAATATTTTAGCCTTGACTTAATATATATTGTTTAATAGTATTTGGATTTGCTTCTCCAATGGAACAAACGAAATAACCATCTGGCCAAAATGTTTTTTCAATCCAGAAATATGTGTACAGATAATTTTTATGGACAGAACGCCATATATGATATATACTTTCTTGTTTTAACTTTCTAACAATTGATGTAATAGATAACCGAGGTATATATCTAATTAAGAAATGGATATGATCTATATCACTTTCAAAGACTTTTATTTCAAAATCACTTTTAGAAGTAATATTTAATAATAATTGTTTCATATCAACCTTTAATTGATTAACCAACAATTTATTTCTGTATTTACACACAAAGATTAAATGACATTTTAAGTAATGTTTTGAACGATTTGTTGAAATGTAATTAGAATTTTTAGACATAATTTTTGATTTTTTTGTAAAATACTTTTCATAAATATTAAAGTATTTTACAAAAAATAAAAAATGATATAAAATGACTTTTAAAGTTTAATATATACCTTTAATGAAAACAATATTTAAGTCATTTAAGTTTAAAATATATCCAAATAAAAAACAAGATTTCTTGTTGACTAGACATTTTGGTGCAAATAGATTTGTTTTTAATTATTATCTTAATAGTAGAAAAGAAAGTTATCTTGGTGAAGATAAAAAATCACTTAATTATTATGATAATGCTAATGATTTAACCCAACTTAAAAAAGATGAAAACTTTAATTGGTTAAAAGAAATTAATAGCCAATCATTACAATCATCAATTAGAAACTTAGATACAGCTTATAATAAATTTTTTAGAAAACAAACTAAATTTCCAAGATTTAAGTCAAAATATGATAGACAATCATTTAAAATTCCACAAAATGTGTTAATTAAAGATAATAAATTAAATATTCCTAAATTTAAAGAAGGTATTAAAATCAATTTACATCAAGAAATTGAGGGTAAAATAATGTTTGCTACTATATCTAAATCAACAACTAGTAAATATTATGTATCTATAACATGTGAAGTAAATCATAAACCTTTTGAAAAAACCAATTCAAAGGTAGGAATAGATACTGGTATCAAAGATTTAGCTATATTAAGTGATGGTAAAGTGTATGAAAACATTAAAACATTAAAAAGTAATTTAAAGAAGTTAAAGTATGAACAAAGACAACTTTCAAAGAAAGTTAAAGGAAGTTCATCAAGAAATAAACAAAGAAAAAACCTTGCTTTAGTTCATGAAAAGATAACTAACGTAAGAAAAGATTATTTGCACAAAATCTCCACAGAAATCATCAAAAGCCAAGATGTAATTTGTATCGAGGATTTAGCTGTAAAAAATATGATGAAAAATCATAAATTAGCTCAAGCATTTGCAGATGTTAGTTTAGGAACATTCTATTCTATGTTAGAATATAAAGCTAAATGGAATGATAAAACAATCATTAAAATTGATAGATATTTTCCATCATCTAAAATGTGTTCTAATTGTAGTTGGATAAATCAAGATTTAACATTAAAAGATAGAGAATGGATTTGTCCATCATGTAATACAACACATGATAGAGATTTTAATGCGGCTAAAAACATATTAAAACAAGGTTTAAAAATATTATCTGGTTCATGGATTGAATCGGATGTAAAACAAAAACAGGTGGAGGCGTTGTCGTTAGATGAGTCTATGAAACCTGAAACACATTAGTCTTTAGCTAATGTGTAGTTCATTCCCATTTTATTCATAATATCAACCACTCTTTTCTTACCTAATTCAAAGTCTATATTATTTTTTTCGATAAGAATGAAGTCTCTGTTATTCCTAAGACAAGCTTCACCTAGAGTTCCACTCCCACTACACAAGTCTAAAACCAAATCACCCTCATTACTATAAGTAAGAACACATTTTTCTATTAGTTCTACTGGCTTTTGTGTGGGGTGTAATGATAACTTTTGCTTATCAGTTTTGACTTGCCAGACGCTTCTAGGATATCTTTCAGTACTATCATAGCTTGTTAGGTTATGGTCACCATAATTAGTTGTTTTCTTACTATTTCTTTTATGTTTAGCAGAACTCACTTTCCTCGCATGTCCCTTTGTCTTTTGTGGGTTATAAATTGGTAGCTTTTTATAAAATACCATCATATCTTCATGACATCTCATTGGCATCCGCTTAGCATTTAAGTGTCCAGTCACGGTTGTCTTCTCCCATATTATATTATATCTGTGATTTTTATCACTTAACATCATCATTGCACTAAATTTGTCTTGACCAAAAAATAAGACAGCTGCATTTGGTTTTGTTATTCTCCAAACTTGCTCCCAAAGTTCACTAGGATTTATAATATTATCCCATTTATTTTTAGTCTTTCCATAAGGCAAATCAGCACAGATAAAATCGATCACACCATCAGGTATATTCTTCATCTCATCAAGGCAATCGCCTTGTATTATTTTACTTCTATTAAATAAGTATTCATTATTCATAAGCTTTTGTTTATTATCCAACAAGGTATTAATACCACATAAATTTATTCAATCCCAATAACAACTACAAAGTGATGTAAACACGACTCTATTAGTGAATGGGGCATCTATTATAGATAAATAATCTGTAATGTTTGTATGATAATAACATTTTTATCATGAAATATAGAACATTGGGAAAGGTCTATCTATTAATATATATGAGAATAAGGTAAGGATAGTCTATAAATCATTCACGTTTGCGTCATTATGATTTAATAAAAGATGGGTATTATGTTATCTGATAAAAAAAATAAATTAACATGAATCTAGGAATTGGTTTAGGTTTACCTTCTACAAAATTATATATACGACCTTTCATAATAGAGGTTGATACTAGTATTACTGGGGTATCTAATAATGACCAATTCCAATTTACGGGTGCAGAAGGGGATTATGATGTTGTGGCTAAGCAAGGAAGGACTATTATGGATACTTTCAATGACTTATCTAATGAAGAGACTATTACGTTTTCTAACCCAGGTGTGTATTATTTAGAAATAATACCTAAACGCATTAATGGATTTAATAGAATAAATTTTAGTGATGGTGGTGACAAGCTTAAACTAACAGATATAAAACAATGGGGAACTATTGTTTGGAGTAGTTTTAGGAATTCGTTTGAGGGTTGTTCTAATAGCCCATTTATGGCGACTGATATTCCTAATTTAAGTAGTGTTACTGATATGTATGCTATGTTTCGAGAAGCAACATCAGCAAATCCAGATACTTCAAATTGGGATGTTTCAAGTGTTACTAGTATGGGTTATATGTTTGATGGTGCAACATCAGCAAATCCTGACACTTCAAATTGGGATGTTAGTAGTGTAACTAATATGCGTTATATGTTTCAAAGTGCATCATCAGCAAATCCAGACACTTCAAACTGGGATGTTAGTAGTGTTACTGATATGAAAGCTATGTTTCGTCAAGCATCATCAGCAAATCCAGACACTTCAAACTGGGATGTAAGCAGTGTTACTAATATGCAGTTTATGTTTGAAAATGCATCATCAGCAAATCCAGACACTTCAAACTGGGATGTTAGTAGTGTTACTGATATGTATGCTATGTTTTTTGCTGCATCATCAGCAAATCCTGACACTTCAAATTGGGATGTAAGTAGTGTTACTGATATGGATAATATGTTTCGTAATGCAACAATAGCAATTCCCGATGTTTCAAATTGGGATGTTTCAAGTGTTACTAGTATGAATAATATGTTTTTTTCAGCATCATCAGCAAACCCAGATACTTCAAATTGGGATGTTTCAAGTGTTACTAGTATGTATTATATGTTTTATAATACATCATCAGCAAATCCTGACGTATCTAATTGGGATGTGAGTAGTGTTACTGATATGCGGTTTATGTTTTTTGCGGCATCATCAGCAAATCCAAATACAACAAATTGGGATATAAGTAATGTTACTAGTATGAATAGGATGCTTGAAAATTCAAACTTATCAGAAGAAAACTTAACAGCTTGTTATGAGAATTGGTCACAACTTAACCTTCAACAAAACGTTGCATTTGGTGCAGGAAATACAAAATATAATGCTTCAGGACAAGCTGGTAGAAATACAATGGTTAATACATATAATTGGACTATTACTGATGGAGGGTTATTAGAGACACCATTCATAATAGAAATCGATAGTACAGAAAGTGGAGTATCTAATGCAGACCAATTCCAATTTACTGGTGCAGTCGGTGACTATGATGTAATAGCTAAACAAAATGATATAGTTGTAGCCAATTTTAATGATTTATCTAATCAAGAAACTATTACTTTACCTAGTGCTGGTATATATGATTTAGAAGTATTTCCTAAAGCTAGTAATGGGTTTAATCGAATACAATTTGATAATAACGGAGACAGAAAAAAAATTTTAGATACAAAAAATTGGGGGGATATAGTATGGAATAGCTTTGAAAATGCTTTTTACGGATGTAATTATATGACAGTAACTGCAACAGATGTTCCTAATTTGAGTAGTGTTACTTCCTTAAAACAAATGTTTAGAATTTGTTTTCTTGCAAACCCTGACGTTTCAAACTGGGACACAAGCAACGTAACTAACATGGAGAGAATGTTCTGGGATACTAGAAGTGCAAACCCTGACGTTTCAAACTGGGACACAAGTAACGTAACTGAAATGGGAGATATGTTCAGAGAGGCTTCTAATGCAAATCCTAACGTAACAAACTGGGACGTAGGAAATGTTAGAGGTATGGCTTTACTGTTTGCAGGTTCAAATGCAAGTCCTAATGTAACAAACTGGGATGTTTCAAGTTGTGAGGACATGAGAAACCTATTCGGAAATACCCCAGGAAATCCAAATGTTTCTAACTGGGATGTTAGTAGTGTTGAAAGAATGGGTAATATGTTCAATGACGCAACAAATGCAAATCCTGATTGTCGTAACTGGAACGTAATAAATCTTAATGATGCAGGAGATATGTTTGAAGGTTCAGCATTATCAGTTGAAAACCTAACTTCTATTTATGAGAATTGGTCACAACTTAACCTTCAACAAAACATTTCATTTTCAGCAGGAAGCACAAAATATAATAGTTCAGGACAAGCTGGAAGAGATATACTAGTTAATACATATAATTGGACTATTACTGATGGAGGGTTATTAGAGACACCATTCATAATAGAAATCGATAGTACAGAAAGTGGAGTTTCTAATAATAATCAATTCCAATTTACGGGTGCAGAAGGGGATTATGATGTTGTTGCCAAGCAGAATGACATAGTTGTAGCCAATTTCAATGATTTAAGTGACGAAGCTACTATAACATTTGCTAGTTCTGGTATATATGATTTAGAAATATTTCCTAAAGCTAGTAATGGGTTTAATAGGATTGCGTTTAACGGTGGTGGTGATAGACTTAAAATCACAGACATAAAGCAATGGGGAGATGTTGTTTGGAGTAGTTTTGGACGTGCTTTTTGGGCTTGTGAAAATATGTTAGTAACGGCAACAGATATACCAAATTTAAGTAATGTTACTAATATGCGTAGTATGTTTCTTGAAGCATCATCGGCGAATCCAGATACTTCAAATTGGGATGTAAGTAGTGTTACTAATATGAGTGAAATGTTTCGAGACGCAACATCAGCAAATCCAGATACTTCAAATTGGGATGTAGGTAATGTTACTAATATGCGTAGTATGTTTGAAAATGCATCATCAGCAAATCCAGATACTTCAAATTGGGATGTAAGTAGTGTTACTGATATGAGTTTTATGTTTTATTTTGCACAATCAGCAAATCCAGATACTTCAAATTGGGATGTTAGTAGTGTTACTAATATGTTTATAATGTTTCTTGGTGCATCATCAGCAAATCCTGACGTATCTAATTGGGATGTAAGTAGTGTTACTAATATGGGTTATATCTTTAGCAGTGCAACATCAGCAAATCCTGACGTATCTAATTGGGATGTAAGTAGTGTTACTAATATGTATAGAATGTTTCGTGATGCAACATCAGCAAACCCTGACGTATCTAATTGGGATGTAAGTAGTGTTACTAATATGTTTAGTATGTTTGAAAACTCAAACTTATCAGTAGAAAACCTAACTTCTATTTATGAAAATTGGTCACAACTTAACCTTCAACAAAACGTTGCATTTGGTGCAGGAAATACAAAATATAATGCTTCAGGACAAGCAGGTAGAAATACAATGGTTAATACATATAATTGGACTATTACTGATGGAGGGTTATTAGAGACACCATTCATAATAGAAATTGATAGTACAGAAAGTGGTGTATCTAATTCAGACCAATTCCAATTTACGGGTGCAGAAGGTGATTATGATGTTGTTGCCAAGCAGAATGACATAGTTGTAGCCAATTTTAATGATTTATCTAATCAAGAAACTATTACTTTACCTAGTAGTGGTGTTTATGTTTTAGAAGTCAAGTCTAAAGAGGTTAATGGTTTTAATAGAATTGCTTTTGATAATGGTGGAGATAAGGATAAGATTATTGATATTAAACAATGGGGAGATGTTGTTTGGAGTAGTTTTGAAGAATCATTTATTGGTTGTTCTAATCTGTTAGCTACTGCAACTGATGCACCTGATTTAAGTAATGTTACTAATATGGGTTATATGTTTCTTAATGCATCATCAGCAAATCCAGATACTTCAAATTGGGATGTTAGTAATGTTACTAGTATGAATAGAATGTTTTTTGGTGCAACATCAGCAAATCCAGATACTTCAAATTGGGATGTAGGTAGTGTTACTAATATGCGTAGTATGTTTAAAAATGCATTTTCAGCAAATCCAGATGTATCTAACTGGGATGTTAGTAATGTTACTAGTATGAATAGAATGTTTTTTGGTGCAACATCTGCAAATCCAAATACTTTAAACTGGGATGTAAGTAGTGTTACTATTATGGATAGAATGCTTGAAAATTCAAACTTATCAGAAGAAAACCTAACAGCTATATATGAAAATTGGTCTCAACTTAACCTTCAACAAAACGTTACATTCTCAGCAGGAACTATAAAATATAATAGTTCAGGACAAGCAGGAAGAGATATATTAGTAAATACATATAATTGGACTATTGAGGACGGTGGTCAAGTTTAAAAATAAAAATAAATAAAAACTATGAGTATAAATGAACACAAAGATTACAGTAAACCTTATTGGGTTGCGAAGAAAGATGATGATAGTGTGGTTAAATATGGACAAATTTCAGAAGGTTCTATATTAAACACTAAAATGGATATATTTACCTTTTCTGAAAAGGAGGATATGATATTATTTGTTATAGATAGTGGTGGAACATATACAGATGATGAGATTGGTGAAGAAGGATACGGCCCAGATATCCCAGATCAATAAGAGTGTAACTATTATTTTATATTTTGTCATAACACAAACTATTTAATAAGTCATATAACTCGAATTTTGTCATATTCGATAAATAAATCGAATTATACACACGTGTTAAATAAAGCTAAAAAATATGTAAATATAATTATTTGTATTATATTTACATATTAATTAAGAAACATATGAAAAGAGTTATATTAGAAAGCCCATACGCTGGTGACATAGAAAGAAATATAAGCTATGCAAGAAAATGTATAAGACACAGTCTGTCATTGGGTGAAGCACCAATAGCATCACATCTTCTATATACACAAGAAGGAATATTAGATGATGATGACCATGAAGAAAGACAATGGGGTATTGATGCTGGTTTAGTGTGGAAAGAAGTAGCAGAATCACATGTTTTCTATATAGATCACGGAATAAGTAGTGGTATGGAATATGCCATTGATTTTGCAACTAATAATAATATTCCTATAGAGTATAGAAGAATATATTAATACTAAAATTATGGATGATAAAGAAAGAATGAAAAGACCAACACCAGATGAGTTTGATTTGCAACCATATGGTTACATAAATGCTTTAACCAATTACATAGATAGTTTAGAAAAAATAATGTTTTCTTTGTCTGGTAGTAATGATTTCTGCAAAGAGTGTAAAAGTGCTAATCCAAAAATCTCAAAGGAATTAATTAAATTTTGTGGATTATGTGGAAATGTGAATAAATAAATTATGAGTATAGAAGTGAAAAGTATAGATGTATTAAAAATTATAAATCCCAACTGATTATATTCAGTCGGGATTTTTCAGATTTTTACAATAATCTATTTTATATGTTTATTTTGATTCTTAGAATTCAATATCTAGTTCTTCAAAAAGCTCTACTAACATATTATATTGATTTTCTTCAAGACCCCGTGACTTTACTGTCTGTAACATTGTATAACCACTAGACATCTCTTCAGTAGATTTTAAGCAAATAAAATCTAATAATCCTTTTTCATTAACAAAAACCTGTACTCTAGAATTCTCACCATACACTTTATCAAGTCTATGTGCTGCTTCCTTAGCCTCTTTTAAAACTTCATCTAAATCTTCCAATGTTTTATTTTTTAGTTGTTCATAAAACAAATATGCATAAAATGTGTGGTTTATAAACCACATTGAGTAAAAAATAAAATAAATTTAATATCACTTTTTTAGTCTATAGTTGCAGTAGTACTATTAGTATGTTCACGTGTAGTATTTGGTCAACTGCTGTCCAATTTATCATTTGTCTTTCATTATTACCAGAAGGTAATACTGCATCTATTGCGAAGTGTGAAACGAAATTGAGTATACATATGCCTATGATAGTATAGTGTGTATAATCATACACAACCAGGACGACTGCTAGCAGAAAAGTAAACGGTAGAATATTTAAAAACATATGTGTTGTTAGACTCCACATTGATTCTTTTTTAGATTTGGCTATATATCTTGGTTGTAGAATCCAATCAAATATAAAGTGTAAAGTTATTGTAATAATGTATAAGTCCCACATGTTTATTTAATTTATTGTAATTAAATTAATTGTTAATATATTTTTATTTTCTTAAAAACCTAAGTTCATACACAAGGGGTCTCATTCTAGATTCTAAGTCCTTGTAAGCCGTTCTAAACTCTTTAAATTCATCTTTGAAATATTCCTTCCAGACTAACTTTAACTGAGCATACCCAGCATCCCAGCTATCTAAATGGTATTCGGATTTACTTTCCGACATAAGTTCTCTCATTTCAAAAGATTTTTTAGTCAAATCAGTTGCCATGTCTATAACCTTTTTAGCATCTGTGTTTAATTTTTCATAGATGCCTTCTTCAAATAGCATTTTGAATACAAACCTATCATCAGATGTTCTAGCATCTCTATAGACCTCATCATACTTATTTTCCTCAGCCAAATCAAGAATTTCTTCCTTAGACATCCAGAAAAACTCATTTTTAATATCCCATTTTTTACCTTTATAATCAACTTGTCTCAATGATGATTGTTGTGAAGAATTATTGAATAATGAATATACTATTGAGTCATAAGTAAATTGTTCATATAAGGGATGTTCTTCATTGGGTGCTAAGTACTCGTCTTTACAATTCTCCCAAGTAGGTTGGATAGTTTTTCTTACACAAAAGCCACATATAGAATTTGAGAAATTATCCTTAAATAAGCTATGACTGTTTCCGTTGCTATTACACGAAGTGTATAATCCAACATCAGTACTATTTTTATAAATAGCATTCCCAGCTGTGTGAAAAGTGCCTAAATAATTTTCATTATTAATAATAGTTCCTCTACCATCATTTTTAGTACCAATGGCACTCGTCATCTGTGGGGCATCAGATGTTTTAAATTGTTTTAAATTAAATCTACTAAATTCACTCATTTTTATACAACTATCTGTATTGTATATTTCTTTAGAACCTATAACACATAGTTCAAATTCTTTATTATAATCTATTAAATCATAATTAAACAATTCCTTCTCAGTTGCTAAATTATTAGAAAAAATACTAAAAGAAATCCCCCAATTTTTAGCAACATCAGAGAAGTGACAAGCTTCAAAAAGAAATCCTCTTTGATAAGAAAATTCTTTAAAAAATAAGTTTCTAAATTTTTTATAGCTTCCACCACTAAGAAATAATGGTGGGGAGAATATACCAATTTTAATATTTTTGTTCAATTCTTGGTATTTTGTTATCTTATATAAAAATTGAGCATATAAATTTTGTGTACTAGCACCCCATCCTTCTTTCTTCATATTATTAACAACTGTAGTCTTAGAAACACCACCTTTGTGATCACCACTTTTAGTCCCTATATTATTCGCTGTTGCATAAGGTGGATTAATCAAGAATAAGATTTCTTTTCCATTATTAATAGCATCTTGTAGACCTTGTGGTAGTTTATCATCACTATCATTCAGAAAATCATATTGAAACTTAGTTGCCTCTGGGTTATAACCCATTTGTTCAGCAGTATCCAAATCAGATTGTTCTAACGTACTACAATATAATTCTTTGAATTTAAAGTCTCTAGTTAGATTAAGAGTTCCTGCTGAGTTATCCCAAACAACAAATCGCTCTTTCCAATCATCCCCAAATGTTTCTGCAACATAGTTATGTGCTAGGTTAACAAATTGTGCTGGAGTAAAAAATTCTCCTTTATTTCTTCTTACTGTATCTTCTACTAGTCTATCTACAAGAGCTGCTAATTCATCTTTCTCTTTTGGTGAGTATAAATCCCCCTCAAAATGAGAGAAGAATGAATTAAATAAATTACTATTTACTTTTATTTCACCATAATGTCTAGTTATAAGAATGTTCTTACGCTTTGGATGCACATAGTTTTCATTAGCATTTATAATGATTTGTATGAAAAGATTAGCCTTTTGATTAGTGGTTAATTTAACTTTCCCAAGTACATTTTTATCAAAGTATTGAAATATAGACACAACATTGAATTTGGTCACTCTGACCTTTCTAGTAACACTTTTTGAGAAATCTTTTAACTTCTCAATGACTAACTTAATGCTGAATTTATCATCAATATCATATATAAATGGTAATATATCGGTATCTCCAACCATTGCTTTTATAAGCTCTGGATTCTTTTTATGTGCTTGTGATGGTGCTAATTTCCAGTCTATTTCAGAAGATAAATATTTAATGATAGAATTGGTATGTATTGCAAAGCACTCATTTATATCACCAACAAACATAGTTGTTGGTATTTTATCACCTTTGTCTTCGAACTTCTTCAAGTAATAAAGACATTGTATCAAAACATTGGATTGTGACAATTTTTCCTTTAAATTCTCGTCATATTTAAATTCCAATAGTGTTCTTAGGTTCTTTGCTTGTAACAGACCATCTACATTATATGGAGATGTTATACTAGCATCCTCTAATTTTAGTAATTCAGAACGATATAGATTCTCAACATCTTTTTCATTCAAAGCATTATCTAATTTGTTTCTTAATGTCATATTTTATTTAATTTTAGCATTAACACTTATTGTAAATGTATCGGGATCAAAACCACCCGTTTCTAGATAGTCTCTCAGTGATTTATACTCCCCTGGATTTCCTTCCCAGTCCTTTGAAATACTTTCATCAAATAGTCTAATCATATTAAAGAAAGAGTTGCCAGTTATACGACCATTTCTATTTTTCCATTCAGGATATTTAGAAATCCAGCATTTCTCTTTCTTAGACCACTTCACAGTGACCTTTTCTTTGCTTCTTACCATTATATTTCCTTAATTCTTAATAGCTTAGTTTCTTTAACATCAACACCATTATCATCCCATTTTGAGTGTTTGATAGTAGCCTTTATTTTAATATTATCTCCCTCTGTAAATCCGAATTCTTTACCACCCATATATTTAAATATTCTTTTTTCACTATCATAGAATGTATAGATATAACACATCCCATATGTACCATCGAATGAATAGTTATTCAATACCTTAAGTTCTAAATCTACCTTTTCTTTGTCCTCTAGAAAATAACCCTTCTTTAGAGATTCAATAAATTTTTTCTTTTTTAATTCTTTTTTCAATCTCTTAAATTCTTCAAGTTCCACTATACATTCTTTATCAAATGGACTTGACCTGTATCCCCTTCTCAATAGTGTTTCTCTGATAATAGACTTTCTAATATCTTCACTACTTAAAAGCGAATTTTCATAATACCACAATAAGTATTTACTATCCTCTATCTCATTAATTGTGATACCTCTATATCTCCCTAAAATTAATTCATTATCTTCATAAACATCATGTGAAGTTATTGCATTCCAACTTCTATTTCTTCCATATAACTCCGTGTCTACCTCTGGTGCTTTTTCACCCATCATCTTAACAAACTTTTCTTTTGCCTTGTTTTCATCAAAAGACAAGTTCTGAATATACAGATAATGTGTAGTTGTTGATGTCAACCTGTTTCTACCTCCAATTTGTGTGTAGTTATCAGTTGATGTAACATCCCAAAGTGTGTAATATTTCTGTGAAAATCCGATACTTAACATAGCTTTATAGTTTTTGTTCAGACAAATATAAGATAAATAAGTATAACATGTGAAATATGAATGTTAAATTTAAATATATAAGTAAAATAAATATAGTATATGAAACATATTGGCAAATTTAATAATTTTAAAAAGAATGAAGAAGCAAAATTTAATAATGAGGGTAAGAATGTGATAACAAGAGAGGATGAAATTAATATGATTGCTTATCAAATTCCTAATAACGATGATATTATCCTGGGTAGGACACCAGAAAAGGGTTGGGTTGTTAAGACCATAGATGGTATTATGACATATTCAACAAACGAAATGGAAGAATTGTATATCTTAGATTTGATTGAGAGTGATTTAGAAAGATTAAATTACACATCTTAATATGAAAAATTTTAAATTGTTTTGTGAGAGTTTAGAAGATACATCATGGACTAAGAACAATAATACTATTACATTAGTGGAAATACTAGATATAACTAAAGATATTAAAGTACAAGAAATTGATGTTAAAACATTAAAAGAATATGTATTAGACTGGGATGGTAATCCCAAAGAAATAGAAAAAATAGAAAAGTCAGATTTAAAATATCCTATCCTTGTCTTAATTAATGATGATAAGTCTATTAAGTATATTTTAGATGGCAATCATAGGGTACAAAAAGCTATTAAAGGATGTCTTTGTACAATAAAAGGGAAACTTATTACTTTTAGCGAATTGCCTAGTTATGTTAAGAAAGTGTTGGGTTAAATTTATAATATTTAGTCCCATTGCTCAGTCATTTTTACCTTTTCTATTGTAAAATAAACTCTTGATATATTTCTATAATCACTTATTATAACTGGTGTTAGTTTTTTCTTATTTCTTAAACCTATTTTTATTATTGATTTAATGATATTTTCGGTAGTGAACTCTTCTAATGTATTAATGTCATGGTGTGTTCTTACGTAGCCTAGGCGTTTCCATCTTAGGTGACCCATCTCTCCAAGTGTTATTATAATTCCCTTTTTCGCTATTCTAATGCCATAATTAATACAATCATATCCACTTCCAAATGGATCGATATCAACTATATCGAATTTCTTATTTTCGAAAAATAAATCAACTACTAGCTTTTCAGCCTTTACTGTATAATCTGTTTTAAATCTCTTATCTGTATCATTTGTACAAACTTTATTAACTTTTCCTATGTAGCAAGATTTCTCACCACTATACAAATCTAATATACTTTTACAATCCAATAATTCGATAAATTTGTAGTTCTGTACATATTTATCAACTCGATGTACTAAGTTATATGTCTTACCATTTTTCTTTCCCAATCGTTTCATTTGTAATTCAACACTTGTGTTGCTCCTTTTGGTAAACCCAGCTATATGTTTATTACTAAAACCTTTCTTCCTTAGTTCTAAGACCCAATTATTCTCACCTGGTGTCCATTTTCTAGGTGCTGTTTTTGTCAATGATTTTTTAATTGATTTCCCAAAAAACTTCTTTGGTAGATAATGTTCCTTGTTTTTAATTTTTTCCATTATTTGATTGATTTTTCTTGTTAAATTATTTTAAATCTTTTAACATATTATGCATAATATGTTGTTGATATAGATAAGCATCAATAGGTGTTTCAATACCTTCTGTGAATTATTTATTAAATTATTTTATATTTATTCACACAAAAATATAGTAATTTGTTTAATTAATATATACTTTTATGAAGCATTTAACACATTACAAAATATTCGAGAATAACAGTCCTAACTTTCCAACTACAAAAGCAGAAGTTATAAAAGCGTGTAATACATATGAAATAAAAAACTATACTATTAACGATGATTTAAGTATTGATGTTGATGGTGATATTGGTATTACTTTCCAAAGTTTAGAATATCTGCCTATTAAATTTAATTATGTAAGTGGTGCCTTTGTTTGCTTTTTTAATGAATTGGTATCACTAAAAGGCAGTCCAAAAACAGTAGGTGGTTATTTTGATTGCTCTTATAATAATCTAAAGACACTAGAAGAAAGTCCACAAACAGTAAATGGTGATTTTAATTGTCATAGTAATTTACTAAAGACATTAGAAGGTAGTCCAAAAACAGTAG
>Ga0307973_1000769_pt1 | contig 16016 bp, 14 predicted proteins | sample OrgLakmetagen782_FD_201837 | JGI IMG/M metagenome (GOLD analysis project Ga0307973, IMG submission 201837) | Saline water microbial communities from Organic Lake, Antarctica - #782 | ecosystem: Environmental > Aquatic > Non-marine Saline and Alkaline > Saline | place: Antarctica: Organic Lake...
CGAGGGTGAGAGGCTGTCAGTATTATTTACACAAGTCTTAGATAGCTTACCTGTAATTTTCTACAGGTGTCTAAATTTTAAGCAATTTAGAATGCGTGGCACAACCTGTGCACAAAATCCTTTGTGAAAACCTTTTTGGAACCATAGATTTTGAGTAATGCCCGAGAATGTATACTCTTCAATTTAATCTTTTATAAGACTTATTTTAAAAGTTTTATTAAGGGATTGCATTATTTTATTGGGTCAAACTCCTCCCACTGGTAGATGTAAAAGCCAGGAAACACAAACACTAGTGCATAACTCGCTTTCAAGTAATAAGTGCAATCAATTACTACTTGATACCAAGGAGTTTTAGGAGGATGCAATGAGCGGCTTTCCAATGAGGGTTTTGCGATTAGGCGCGGTCATCGTGTTTTTAACTTGTGTTTTCCACGGGAGTCCCGCTTTTTCACAAGCTAAAAACTTTACATGCAGCGTCGAGACGCAGGCCGCAGAAAGCGTGCTGACGTGCCTAAATGAAAACGGAACACCAGCCCGCCTGCAACCGGTCATGCGAAACAACATCAATCTCGAATTTGGTCTGACGCTGCTAGGTTGCGCCGTTCCGGTGATCGACGGCGACTTGAGCGATGCGGACGATGCAATCGCGTGCGTCCAGGACATATTCGGTTTGACGCCGGGGCCACTCTCGCCGTTGGACGCTCACCGCATCACTGGCGTGGGAGGGGTTGTCGACAACCGGAAAGACGCGTTTCGCTACATGGCCACCCGAGGCTATCGCCCCGCAGGAGCCCGCATTTCGAAAACCGAGATACCTGAGCTTGTAGATCGCGTCCCGCTTAACTTCCCGGAGGTCGAGGAACCCCCCTCCGGCAAGAGGTCGATGATCAATCAGTCCCGGTTTTTCGACTTCGTCTACGATGCAAGAATCTCATTCGAACGTGAGGATCAAGACTAATAAATAGAAGCAAATAGTATCGGGTGGCGTTCTCCGTTCTGTCAGTCAGAATGGGTTGGGCGCATACAGAAGTTTATGATCATGGAGCAGGCTTTGAATTTTAATTTTAGGTACACATCGCGGCGTATTTCGGCCCAATGGTTCTATAGGGGTAAATAGTATGGTTCGGCTAGCTAGAATAGTTTTCACGGCTTCGAGTGGGCTCTTCATTTTTGCGGGTTTATCCGGGTGCGGCGGTGGAGACTCTTCATCAGCTGCCGGGACAACTGACGACTTTCAAATTTCCCAAAGCAGCACTATTAACGAGAACACATCCCAGTCGAAAAGAACCTCAGAGCTTTGGATAAACTACCAGAACTTTCGTAGTAGGTATGGCGAGCCTTCAAGTTCTGGTTCGTTTGGCGGCGCTATTGCCTACGCTGATTTCGATGGTGATGGCGAGACCGATGTCTTTGTAGCACCGGGCACGTCCCTCTACGAATCCGTTCCCTTCGAGTTTTACCGAAACCTTGGAGACGGCTCGTTTGAGCTGGTTACCGATGCCTGGATCGACGGTGAAATTCCAGAATTGCCTCATCCCCGCAAGTCTGTTGTAGCTGACTTCAACGACGACGGCCGACCAGATATTCTAGTTGTCGACCACGGTCCAGAGCTTGAGGGCGAAGGCTCTCCCGGAGGGCACGTTTGGCAGGTGCTCTCTCAGGAAGATGGCAGGTATAACGCTTCTCAGATCACTACGCGGCTCGGATTTTACCACGGTGCCTCTGCGGGCGATCTCAACGGCGATGGCCTACCGGACGCCTTTATTACAGACTCGCCGGGGATAGGCCGTGGACACCAACCGGAGATTTTTCTCAACTCGGGGGGCGGCATACTGCAGCGTGCTCCCGAGCGACTTGGAAGCGGTGTAAAGAATCTCATGGGCATGTATACCGCCGAAATTTACGACCTAGATGAAGACGGTTTTGCCGATATTATCGTGGCTGGGCATGAAATGGATGGCATGAATACCAGGGTCCTTTGGGGTAGCCCACAGGGCGGCTATACGCTTTCCCGTTCATCAGTGTTGCCAGGGGTATCTAGCTGGGGAACGGTGGTTGATATCGCCTTAGGCGACATCAATGGTAGTGGGTTGATTGACTTGGTACTGACACGAACAGGGGGCGGCGATAACAATTTTTATCAGGGTTATTACATACAGGTTATTGAACAGGCTGATATCAGAGCATTTTCAGATATCACAGAGAGTGCTTTGAACGGAAGTGGAAGCGACACAGGCTCTAATTGGATCAGTTGGACCAGGTTGCAGGATATTTCCAACAATGGTCGGCCAGATATATTGGTAGACGATAACCGGTTCTGTCTGAGGTGGGACAATGATGGCGGAGGTGACTTTAATCTGATGACCGATGCTTGCTCCATGACATTCTGAATGTTCTAGAAAACCCCGCTATACCGAAGAGCGTTCGCGGTGACGCATGCGGAATTGGACGCACCAATACCCGAAGTTTGCCGCAAGATAGGCATTGCTGGAAGGCTATCAGCGTTCGGTGAATGCCGCGTAGAATCGAGCAATTTGCTCTTTGAAGGACTGCCTAGGCTCCCTTCACTAGCTGGTCGCGTCGCGGAAAAAAGGTCCGCTTTCCAATGTCAGCGTGCTGCTGCTGCCGTCATGACCCTGATCCAGTCAGCGAAGCTGAATGGGCATCATCCTCATGCTTACCTGAAGGATGTGCTGACCCGTCTGCCGACGCAGATGAACAACGCCATCGATGAGCTATTGCTCCACAACTGGAAGCAGGCTATTACTAACAAAGTGTGAACGTTCTACGGCTACCAAGTATTGCAATGGAAGCGAGCATTCAAGGTGCCACTCATCGCTTATCTCCATGGTCTTCCATGAAATCTCCTGAAACGCCTTCTCCGTCAGACCAGGCCTTCCAATCTTCTGGGTCAGTAACGGGGTCCGTGGGTCGCTCGAATTTCTTTACAGAACCCTTCAGTCTCTCCAGGGGCTCCGACTCGTGGGCGAGCGGACGCGCCAACTCGTCCGCGTGGGCTCCGCGGGGGTCCAGGTCTTTGAGTAGCTCCTGTTCTGTTGGTCGTTTATTTTGCATGGGAACCTCTCGCTTCAAGATCAACTTCCAGTGTAACAAACTGGTAGATCCATAGATCCAACAACAACGTCAGGTTCAGGATGAGATCATGGGACGGTTACCTTGGGGAAACATACAGGCTCTGCTAATAACAGATCTCGTCGCGGCAAAAAGCTCCGCTTTCCAATGGGAGTGACGCCCCCGCTCTATCAATCGGTTACCTAAAACGATGCAGCCTTTGAAAGGCACACCATACTGTAAATAGGCGTCGCGGGCTGAAGAGGGTAGCCACTATGTCCTATACACACGGTGCACATCGAAGAGAGCCTTGGAATAAAGGCAAGCTAATTGGTCAAAAGTTACCGCTGAAACCCCATGAAGTTTGGTCCATCCGGGTTAGGCTCGATATGGCACACAATGTCAGAGACCTTGCGCTGTTTAACCTTGCCATAGATAGCGAATTGCGCGGATGTGACCTGGTCAAACTGATGGTTCGAGATGTAGCTCACGGCACAGAGGTCATGTCCCGAACCAAGGTGATTCAGCAGAAGACGAAGCGGCCGGTATCTTTCGAGATTACACCAAAAACGAAAGATGCCTTGTCGGAATGGATCAAGGTGAAGAACCTCTGCTCCTTCGACTATCTATTTCCGAGCAGTTATCAAAATAAAGGCCACCTGGAGCCAAGGCATTACGCCCGTCTAGTGAAGAAGTGGATCTGCAGTATTGGGTTGGATAGCACGGCTTACGGAACCCATTCGATGAGACGCACCAAGGTGGCTTTGATCTATCGTCAGACGAAGAATCTGAGGGCTGTCCAGATACTATTGGGCCATAGGAGTCTTGAGAGCACCGTTCGCTATCTAGGTGTCGAGATTGATGACGCGCTTGAGATTTCTGAGCACGCGGAAATTTGAGGCCAGTCCTTGGCGACCCAGGTTCCTTCAGTGGAGCTGACGCAGCACTTCGGGATGATGCCCTGCTATTCGAAGCAGGGCATCTCAATGACCACAAAGCGGACCTTTGTACCGGGGTAAGTCCAAAGCTGTTTTAAATCCGTCCATGGAAACGGGGCAGAACCCCAATACAGGTCTCCTCCGGCAGGCGATCCAGCTTCAGTCCGGAAAAGTACTCCATGGATTCCATCATGGACGGTGAAGCTTCCATGACCGGGTCGCTCACGTTAGAGAACAACCGCATTCAGTGAACTCGCCGCATGGCAGACGGCGGGTAGGTGCGCCAGCCGTTCTTGGGATTTGGCTAATAACGGACAACCGTCCTTTCAAACTGTTTCGCTCCAGAAATATCTCGCGGCAGGTCTTGCGCTTCTTATTCTGGTACTCGACTTGATTTGGGGTTATCTAATCCATGGTGGCAACGAATCCTGTACGGTTGGAGTTTGCCGTTTTAGCCCGAATTTCTCGTAAAGGGATAAAAAGAAGCGGCAGAAAGTGGCATAATTTCAGCACCTTAAACCGAAAATACACACCAACTGCCGCTATCCAAAATGGTACATGAAAAACTGACCTTTACGCCACTGTCTCGCCGCCAAATTGAAGCCGATTTCTCCGGCGGACACATCACCTCCGATGCCGGACTGCTTCTGCTTCGGGAAGTCGATCGTCAGCATCGACTCACTCAACGCCTAACCGCTGTTCTGAATGATCCCCGCGATCCGGGACTGATTCGCCACCAGCTCGAAACCATGACCCGCCAACGAGTGTTTGGCGTGGCTGCCGGCTACGAAGACCTGAACGATCATGAAGCGGAAGACTTGCGCTATGATCAGGCACTGCAATCAGCCATTGGCGAGGATGCCGCCCTGGCGGGCAAATCGACCCTTTGCCGGATGGAACAGAGGGTGGACCGGAAGGCTGTCGTAAAAGCCCATGAGCTGCTGTGGCATCATTTCATTGAACAGCACGAGACGGCGCCGAAGGAGATCGTTCTGGATTTTGACGGCACCGATGTTCCGGTGCATGGCGATCAGCCGGGCAAGTTCTTTAACGGCTATTATGACCATCACTGCTATTTCCCGCTCTACGTGTTCTGTGGCCGCCACTTGCTGGCGAGCTATCTGCGTACCAGTAATCGAAGCGACAGCCGCCATAGCTGGGCCATCCTGGCATTGCTGGTGCGCTTTATTCGGCAGTACTGGCCGGACACCCGCATCGTGTTCCGGGGTGACTGTGCCTTTTATCGCCCCAAAGTCCTGAGCTGGTGTGACCGTAATAATGTGGATTATCTGGTAGGCATCGGTAAAAACAGCCGGCTGCTCAAGGAGGTGGACGTGCCCATGATGCTGTTACGCAAAGCCCAGCGGCAGGTGGGAGAAAAAGTGGCTGAGACCTTCCGCTTCCAATACCAGGCCAAATCCTGGAAATACCCCCGTTGGGTGGTGGCCCGACTGGAAGAAGGTGAACTTGGGTCCAATCCGAGGTTCATCATCAGCTCCCGTAACGATGATGGTTTCAAGCTCTACTACGAGCAGTACTGTGCCCGAGGCGACATGGAAAACCGGATCAAGGATCAACAGCTGAGCCTGTTCGCCGACCGGACGTCCAGCACGCACTGGTGGACCAATCAATGGCGGCTGATCCTGTCAGGGTTCGCCTATACTCTGTTCGAGCGATTGCGAGCCCACCTGAAAAAAACACCCTTTGAGCGCATGAGCCCGAGCAACCTGCGGCTTAAATTGATCAAAGTCGGTGCCGTCATCATCCGCAATACCCGCCGTATCCGGGTACTGATGAGTGACGCCTACCCTTACAAGGATGAGCTCTCCGATCTCGTCAGGCGACTGGTTCCGAACTGAATGCCCGGGCGCCCCCAGCCCGATTCAATGGGGGTAAGGGGGAGTTGTGTCCGAATGGCGGGAATTGGATAAATAGTAGACAATTTGAGCAGTAGCCATGGGTCTCTGGCGCTACCGCCGCCCGATTGCGGGGTTCTGCGAGGTGCTATGAGAAATCCGGGCTAGAGATCCAGGCGCGTTTTCACGCATAGGAAAATCGCCTTTTCAAAGGCGGCCGGCCGGGAAGGTTATTGATAGCTCAGGGAATTTACTTTTCGGGCGAAATCGAAGTTCAGTGGAGGCAACTGGGGTATAGTCGAAATTCAAACAAATAAGCTGCTAGAGTTCAGAAGGAAAGTTATGAAGAAGCTTCACTTGGCGATCTCCACAAATAGTATAGAAGAAACTATTGCTGACTACTCCGTTCGTTTGGGAGTACAACCATGCTCATGCATTCCTGGCGAATATGCTCTTTGGCGAACGGAGTCTTTAAACGTTTCCGTTCGCCAAGACCCTGCCTGTGAGGCTGGTTCTCTAAGACATTTGGGCTGGGAAGACCCTGCGGCGCCTGTGTTTTCTCGGGATACTGATGTGAACGGTATTGTCTGGGAGCGATTTACGGCGCAACATCAAGCTGATGAAATCAATGAGATATGGCCAGAAGCAAACTATCAGCCCTAAAATCTAATCGGGTAGCCGGGGGTATCTAACCCCCAGCTCCCACAACACCCTGTATGCGAGTCTACAAAGGGCGTTTCCCGAAAACGCTCAAAGCAAGTCGGCCGATTAGCTCCGTTTATCCCTAATGATGGTTTCTGATTTTGCTCCAGTGGTCCTTAATCCGGTCGGATATGGAATCGCTGAGCTGCACAGGATCCTCACTGATTTTCGAGTTCAGGCCTTTACCCTGTCGCACCCATTACGTTGGCATTTGGCTACTATGCCATCTGCTGACTTCTGCTCAATCACCGGTAGGTGACCCCTGTCGGCGCAACCGCCGATGGCAACGGTTGTGCCCAAGCTTGATCGACCAGTGGCCTGACTGATAATTAACCGGTCGCTCGTTGAGAAGATCTCCCCAGATAAGGACATGAACTTTCATCGTACAACTGCACCATTTACGGTGGCCTTTAGATCACGCGGCGGCGGCGTCTTGTGCCAACTCGCCTCCGGTCTACGCTTCATTTTTTGCTAGCACTTACTTCCGGCCGGCGCCCCGGAGACCTTTCCTCGCGGATTGGCCCTTGCCATTCGCTAGTGGTTAGCGTTCAATCCGGTAAAGCCAATTGAGCGGTGATCTTCCCACAGGGGACTTTCACCCCATTAGTTCATGCCCATGCTGAGCGTACACCAAGCCATGCACCGGAAGTCAAAACTCTGCTCCGCGCCGTTTTTGCCTCCGGTGATGGCAGGGTTAGCCTAGGAATCACTATGAGTCTCGTCGAAATAGTACTTCTGTTTTCCGCAATGGCAGCTTTGGCGCTAGTTCCCAGTGCTAGCGTCGCCTTGGTCGTTGCTCGCTCCTCCTCTGCTGGATTCTCAAACGGCAGTGCTGTTGCGGCGGGAATTGTGGTCGGTGATCTCGTCTTTGTGTTTCTAGCTGTTTTAGGAATGGCTGCGTTGGCAGAACTCGCGGGCAGCTTTTTCCTGATTCTGAGATATTTGGCAGGCGCGTATCTGATCTGGTTTGGCATAAGCCTCATGAGGTCGAGAGCTTCCTTGCCGGCGGAGGACTCTGGCAGGGCAGTATCAAAATTATCAGCAAGTTTTCTCTCTGGATTGCTCCTCACCCTCGGTGATGTAAAAGCTATATTTTTCTACGCGAGTTTATTTCCCGCTTTTGTTGATTTGCCCACTATCAGTGCATTGGATATAGCAATAATTGCGGTGGTTACGGTAGTCGCAGTTGGTGGCGTCAAATTGGGCTATGCCTACTTCGCAGGAGTCGTTGCGTCATTTGCCACTAATTTTAAAGCAGAACGAGCCGTTAAGGTTACGGCGGGTGGTTTTATGGTTGGAGCAGGCTCATACCTGATAGTAAAGGCTTGACACGGAATGCGCTATGAACCCGTATAGTGATGAAAAAATTGTCGACTCGTGGGAGAAGAATGCGTCTCAGTGGTCGGCGGCTGTGCGAGGTGGTCATATCGAGAGCCGCAAGCTGATAACAGACAAGGCAATCGTCGAGGCCGTGTTGAGTCATTCTCCTGAATCGGTCCTCGATATTGGTTGCGGCGAGGGATGGCTCATTCGTGAACTCGCGTCTCGAGTAACCCATCTAGTCGGGGTTGATGTAGTGCCTGGCCTCATTGAAAAGGCCGAAAGGGCTGGCGTCGGACATTTTCTGGTCGCATCTTACGAAGATATCGCTGCTGGTGCGGTTGAAGGTTTGTTCGATGTCGCTGTTTGTAATTTTTCGCTCCTCGGAAAGGAGTCGGTTGAGACGCTGTTTGTAGCCATACCAGCGATTCTGAAACCGGGTGGTGTTTTTATCGTGCAAACACCTCACCCGATGATCGCGGGTGACCTACATTATATCGACGGCTGGCGGGAAGGCTCTTGGGCTGGTTTTGCCTCAGACTTTATTGATCCCGCCCCTTGGTACTTCAGAACGCTCGAAAGCTGGGTAGCCCTTTTCTCGGGCAACGGATTTCGGTTACTGGAGATACATGAGCCCATTCACCCCAAGACTCATAAACCTGCGTCGGTCATTTTCACCGGTGCTAAATCGAGCAATGTGTACTTTGGAGCACAAGCCGCACCGCCCTAAATAGTCCATCTCGACGCGGCAAAAAAGGTCCGCTTTCCAATGAATGCGGCCTGACGCCATGAGAATATCTGGCGAGACACCAGTCGGCGCAAAACTCTAATTAGCAGTGCAACTAAAACAGGGGCTTTTACACTGAACAGATGGCGCGGGGTTATTTTAGCAGGCAGAGCTCTTCAATCTCCTGCCTGCCGTTTGTGAGTCGTCTAGCAGCGAATGCCAACAGTCTATTCGGTTTTCAGCAGACAGGGAGGTCGTCTCGCAACAACAGTATTTCGATATCGTCAGTATTGTCCGCTGCTGTAAGCCCGAACAGAATTACATCAATATGGCCATCCTGATTCACATCACTTATCGTGCTCTGCAGGCCGCCTTCCCCGCCGGAGGAGTGTCCTGGCAGCATGGATATATTGAGGTTCACTAAGCTCCCCCGTTGATCGTTTATGTAAAAAATCGGTTTTCCAGCTTCCTCCAGTCGAAGATCGTTCCATGATTGGGTGAACGGAAACACGGTAAGGTCTGCATACCCATCATTGTTGATATCCCAATCCGCTATTCGGAAACAAAGCACGCTGAGGTCGCAAAGCGAACGTTCAGATTCGACCTGAATTTGAGGTTGAAGCAAATCACGCGTATCCAGGTAAGTCCACCAGTTCACGGCTTTGAGGGACAGAAGGTCATTCCTTTTCAGCAGTAAACTCACCTTCAAACTAACGCAGATATTGGAATTGCGACCAGTCACTGTGGTTTGAGCAGCGGCGTGCTACTGTCACAGAGTCCTTATTTAATCGTCCGAGATGCGAGGCCGGGAAATGTTTGGGTGGTTCAAAACGAAAAAGCCAACAAATAAATCTGCAAAAGCTAAGTGCGATTGGAAATCCTCTAAAGCTCATTTGCTGATGCTCAGTAAATTCATTCAGCCACAAGCGCCGGAGCGGTTCCAGAACGATCCAAACTGGAAAGAGGTTCTTGGCGAATCTCCGAGGGACGCGCTCCGCATGATGAGATCGGATGGCATGTTGCGCCCCTGCGAGATCCAGGAGCTTCTTGAGGCAAAATTTAAAGTTTCCGAAATGAAACAAATGCTCAAAGCAGCCGGACTGAAGGTCTCCGGTCGGAAAGCAGAGCAGGCTGAGCGGCTAATTGAAAACGATCTGGCTGGGGCGCGACAGGCGGTCGGTGATTTCTTTGCTTTACGCTGCACCAATGAAGGGGAAGACCTCTCAGTAAGTTTCCTTGCTGAGCAGGAGAAGGAGCGCGAAAGTGCAGAGGCCGCTGCATTCGCCAAGCTGAAAGAGCATAAATTCAAAGAAGCCGCGTCAATCGTAACAAACTTTGAAAAAGACCAGGTTTTCAGTCGTGGAATCGGCATCGATTGGTCAGATGCATACCCTGCCCGACAAGCTCACCAGCTGGAGATGATCTTCAAAAATATTCCAAAAATACTTAGCGGGATAGACGAACATACATTCCATGATCTGCGTATCGCCGCTGGAATGATGGAACTCTGGGGTACGAACTCTGCCAAGGCGTGGTTTCCGAAAGGAATTGAAACAGAGAGCCACCTTGAATCCGATGCGGCGGCAAGGATGCTGCTGTTTCATGCCCGCCACATGGATGACTTGCAGGGTTATAAAAAAGAAGGTTTCAAAAAGATTCAGGTAATGGGTGTTGATGATAACAACCAGTGTGAGGCCTGCCAGGCACTGGATGGTAAGAGTTTCCCGATTAAGAAGGTGCCCGAGTTGCCTCTGGCTAACTGTACGTGCGAGATCGGCTGTCGATGTCTCTACTCTGTAGACCTCGATTAGATTAACCGCGCATTGTGTTTTCAACTTGCTTCGCGTGATACCAGAAATCATCTGCTGATAGAGTGGGGGCGTTTCCGGCCGAAAACAGACCGGAAAGTGAGCGGCACGCATGTTCGCATGTGTTTAAGTTATTGCCTGGGATGCGGGACGGTCGCAAAGCGGACATTCAGGTCAACTGATTTCCCACCTTTTTGATTTCAGTTTAGCTTGGAATTTCCTACAGCATTAAGCGAGTACTTGGATCCGATTTGCCCTGACTTGCCAAACTCTTTAGTCTCCTCCTCGATGTGGGTCGCTGGCGCTACCAATTCAGTGGCATGCACCGCTCTCTATGTAACGGTAATCCCCCTACTAAGAAGAATTTAATTATGAAACTACTGCATAGAGTGCTGTTGCTGCTGGTCATCAGTCTCTCCCTAGTTGGTTGTGCTTCGACGCCCAAGGTTGCGCCAGATATGCGTGCGTATTCGACGCCGACTGAAGGTACCGCCGGAATTTTCTTTTACCAATGGAAAACCGGGATTATGGGAGCGATGTCGGACGTTAAATTTGTACTCGACGAAGAAGTGCTGGGACGCATCAATACTGGTGAATGGCTTTATTTCGAAGTCGAAGAAGGTACTCATGAGGTGCGGATTCTCGGAGGACCATTTCCGCAAGCGAGGCCGCTGGAATTCGTTAAGGGACAGAACTATTTTTTGCGAGGTGCTTTGTCAAATGGCATGGATGTGGTTGTGCCAATTTACAGTGAAGACGAAATTGCTGATGCTGTAAAATTCATTGAGTCCGGCCGGTATGAGCACGGCGACGAGGATTGAGCTTGAGCCTACAAAACTAGCTTCTCGGCGCTAAAATTTGATCCACGAAATCTACCTCTTTGTAAGTTGGTATTTGGGGAGGTCGGAGATCCTGCTAGGCTGCCCCCCTACCCAACATTACTGGGAGGCAGTTGAAGTTCGCTCCAATTCCGAAGCTCAGGTCGGTACCATCATCTTCAGCCAGCTTACCAAAGCCCTCTGCGACAGTTCCGCATTCCACATGGAAAGACCTACCTTGCCGAAAACCTCCATTGTTTCGTTAACCGGGAAGATGCCCACCGCTGCAAATTAAAGCCGGTGACTTCGACCTCCCAGAGTGGGTCAATTTCATCTTCGGCTTCACCCAGATAGAGATAAGAGCCCTCGAAAGCGAAACTCTCGGTGAAGCGGTAGTCACCTTTGGTTGACAACGAAACCGTGCTATCGAAATCGGACGGGAAATCCGTGTAACCGACCGTAGCCCAACATAACACCGACTGGGCGACTCCAGTGCTTTTCGAAAGCTTCCCTAGTACACTCGCTAACTCTTTAAATTTAAGCCAGTTTTGGCTATCCGTGGAGAATAAAAATATGACAGTGACTACCATGGGCAAAGCCTCGTGCCTGCGTGACTATATGTCATTCGTTCACCACATAATCATGATAGGCCTGCTGTTGGTGCTAACCGGTTGTGGGGGTGGAGGTGGAAGCGGGAGCGAAGGAGGATTACAGCCCACATCCGACACCACCACGCCGAGCACCCCTCAAAATTTTTCCGCGAAGGCACTCAATGATAGCCAGATCGCACTTACCTGGGAGCCCGCCACGGACAATGTTGACGTTGCCGGCTACAAGATTTTTTGGCGCGGCGATCATCTGATGACTGTAGAGGGTGCCGGGGCCATAGATACGAAACTGAGAGCGGATGTGGCCCACTGTTATACAGTTTCTGCGATCGACATGGCAGGCAATGAATCCACCCAAAGCAATCAAGGGTGTGCGACCACTGCAGCCGCGCTCGTCTCTACACCAACCGTCGCCGCTGGTACGGATCATACAGTGGCTCTCAAGGAAGACGGTACAGTGTGGACATGGGGGAGCAACTCATGGGGGCAGCTGGGCGATGGCACGAACCATAGCCGCAGCCGACCGGTTAAGGTCAGTGGTTTAGGGGGCATTGTAGCGGTTGAAGGCGGCGGCTATCACACGGCTGCACTAAAGAGTGATGGCACGGTATGGGGTTGGGGGAGCAATTCCTATGGAGTGCTAGGCGATGGCACCAGCAAGGAACGATATACACCCGTCCGAGCCAGTCGGATAAGTGATGCGATAGCGATTACTGCGGGAAGCTCACACATGGTTACACTCAAGAGCGACGGTACTGTGTGGGCCTGGGGTCGTAACGACGACGGGCAGCTGGGCGATGGTACAAGGAACGATCGCTTTATTCCGGTTCAGGTCGGCAGCCTAAGTGGTGTGGCAGCGATCGCAACCGGATTCAGTCACACCGTAGCGCTTAGAGGCGACGGCACCGTCTGGACCTGGGGCTTAAACAACAGCGGTCAGCTCGGTAATGGAACCGGCGACCGGTACACCCCGGCAAAAGTTAGCGGCTTAAGTGGTGTGGTAGCTATTGCTGCCGATGGCTACCACACGGTCGCACTCAAGGGTGACGGCACTGTATGGGCTTGGGGCGAAAACTCGTCTGGGCAGCTGGGTGATGGCACCAGTAGCGATCGTTACACACCAGTTCAGGCCATTGGGTTAAGTGGTGCAGTAGCAATTGCTGCGGGAACCTCAAATACGATTGCACTCAAGAGCAACGGCACGATATGGGGCTGGGGAAGATCTGGCACTACCCGCACAGTGCCTAAGCAAATCAATGACATAGATGACGTGGTTGCGGTTGCAGCCGGAATCGGACACACGGTCGCGCTCAAGAGCAACGGTACTGTGTGGGCCTGGGGGTATAACTCGAAAGGCCTGGGTGATGGAAGCACAACCTCCAGTGGCACGCCAGTGCAAGTCCAGGGCAGCTATGGCGGCTTCTTCAGTCTTGTAGTGGCTGAGGATACGACTCCACCGAATATTCCGCAGAACCTTTCCGCTGCGGAAGCCAGCGATAGGCAGATCTCGCTCACCTGGAGTGCCGCTATCGATGAAGTCGGCACAACCGGCTACAAGCTCTATCGTAATGGCAATTTCCTGATGACTATGGAGGGAACCAATGCTACCGATACAGGCCTGGCAGCTGACATCACCCATTGCTATACAATCTCCGCCATCGACGCAGCCGGCAATGAGTCCGATCACAGCGGTCAAGGCTGTGCAACCACAGCGGCCACATTCTCGCCTTTGCCCACCGTCGCCGCTGGCGTATTTCACACGATTGCTCTAAAGAGTGACGGCACGCTGTGGGCCTGGGGATCTAACCGCCATGCCAATCTGGGCGATGGCAGCAGCACCGACCGCCTGACACCAGTTCAAGTCAGTAGCTTAAGCAGCGTGACGGCAATCGCGGGCGGGCACCACCACACCGTAGCTCTCAGGAGCGACGGCACGGTCTGGACCTGGGGCGACAATTCCTATGGGCAACTGGGCAAAGGCGACACCACCCTGCGAGCTACACCGGTTCAGGTCAGCGGCCTCAGTGGTGTGGTAGCGATCGCGGCAGGATATAACCACACAGTGGCGCTTAAAGGTGACGGCACCGTTTGGGCCTGGGGTCGAAACGAAAGCGGTCAACTGGGCGATGGAGACACCATAATGCGTGTTATGCCGGTTCAGGTCAGTGGCTTGGGCGGTGTGACGGCGATCGCCGCAGGGAAAGATCATACTGTGGCGCTCAAGAGCGACGGCACAGTGAGAAGCTGGGGTGGAAATGCCTATGAACAGCTAGGTGACGGTACCACGGCCCGTCGCCTTACGCAGGTACCGATCAGTGGCTTGACGGACGTAGCAGCAATTACTGCGGACTCTCTCCGTACAGCGGTACTAAAAAGTGACAGCAAGGTGTGGGCATCGGGGTATCAATTGGGGGATGGCAGCAGTGCCCATGGCAGTAGATTATTAGACGATAGTAGATTGAATGGTACAGAAACACTCGCTGCCGGATCCTTCCATTTCGTCACTCTTAAGGTCGATGGCACAGTCTGGTCTTGGGGAGGCAACAACTATGGTCAACTGGGTGATGGTAGCACCGCCAGTAGTCGTACGCCGTTAAAAGCTCAAAACTTAATTGATGTGTCAGCAATTGCAGGCGGAAATAGATACACCGTGGCGCTCAAGGAAGACGGTACAGTTTGGGCTTGGGGGAGTAACTCCAATGGACAACTGGGAGATGGCACTATAACTAACCGAGTTGTTCCGACCCAAGTTAAATTCAGTGATGGTAGTGCCTTGTCTCTCCAGCGTTAATCGACATCGTTGCGCCATAATTGTTGCAAGGTTTGTTTTCCCAGCCTTGCATAGAACACCAACCGGCAGCACTGATCAAAAGCTCGGTATCCGATAAATCTTCGTCATTAAGGAGACCGGGCTTGGAAATGACGAAACTACCCTTTTACTGTATTGGGCCGAGGCGCAATTGTAGTGGTCTAGTTAAATCGGGTATCAAGCAAGGTAGGTGCAAAATTCCCTCTGAAAATAAGGTGTCCGATCTCCAGAAAAAAAGTACGACTGATGATCGAGCCATAACAAGGGGCAATTCAATGCGCCTTCTGAGGAAGGCAGAAAAGGAAGTTGCTATTCTCATCTGTCAGTGCATATTCCTGCCCATCATGTGGCCGGCGAATCTTGACCCCTGGATATTTCGCTCACTCCAAGCTCTTTTTCAATTTACCTTTTCGGTTGTTCGCAGCAAATAACAAACATCTGTAATGACGCTGACGACTTTGTTTATTCACATGATTTTACAATAAATTCCTCTGTTTTGTGGTACAAAGCTTGTGCACGAATGTTTCTTATGACTATGAACTTCGCACAACCCAATTTTTTATACACAAAATCGAACAGGAAGTAAGCACTATGATCAAAAAAACCCTGATGGCAGCCTCCGTACTTTCCCTGGCCCTTGCCGGCACCACGGCCCACGCACAAAGTGGCTACGTCAGCGCATCGGTTGGTCAGGCCGACTACGACATCTCTGGTTTCGATGAAGGAACATCGTTCAAGCTGACCGGTGGCATGCAGATCAACGAGAACTTTGCACTGGAAGGCTCCTACATCAACTTCGGCGAAGCGGAAGACGACATTGCCCCGGTCTGGACAGCGGAAGCGACTGGCTTCAACCTTGCGGCCGTTGGCACACTGCCGATCAACGAGAAGTTTGATGTATTCGGCAAGGTTGGCATGCTTTTCTGGGACGCAGAGCTGAGCGAGGAAGGTTTCGGCACGTTCGCCGAAGATGACGGCAACGATCTCGGCTTTGGCTTTGGCGCATCCTTTAACCCCTCCGAACAGGTGAGCATTATCGCTGAATACGAAATGTTCGAAGTAGCCGATGAAGACCTGAACAATCTGTCCTTAGGCGTCCGAGTTAACTTCTAACCAACCCATACTATGGGATATTTTAACTGCACCTCTTCATAGATATGGCGGCCCTCTAAATAGAGGCCCCCGCCATCAGAGGGAAAATAGGCAGCGTCAGAATCGGTCATTAGCGATTCTGTTAGTGGCCAATTAAAATGACCCACTATTGCCATTAATTTTGACCCGGCCCCGAGTTGTCTTTCTAGCGTTTGAGAAAACCGTTTACAGCGAAAGGATCTGTGACGGCATCCAAACTAGCTAAT
>Ga0307973_1000775_pt1 | contig 15894 bp, 17 predicted proteins | sample OrgLakmetagen782_FD_201837 | JGI IMG/M metagenome (GOLD analysis project Ga0307973, IMG submission 201837) | Saline water microbial communities from Organic Lake, Antarctica - #782 | ecosystem: Environmental > Aquatic > Non-marine Saline and Alkaline > Saline | place: Antarctica: Organic Lake...
CGGCCGGTACCGGGTTTCGCAGCAGGCAGGGATTCCTGCGGTAGGGCTTGGGGGCAGGATGCCCCTGCAAGACCGGGCGAAAGTTGGTGGCGGGTGGGGCCGGGTTTTGGCTGGGGGTTAGCTGGGTGGAAAAATCAGGGTCTGTGGTTAGGCTTGCTTCCTGTCGCGCACGGGGTGCCCCTTAATCATGGAGACTGAGAAAGGCCGGGAAGCTTTGCTTCCTGTCGCGCACGGGGTGCCCTCCTACCAGAGACTCGACGGGAATTGACTAAGGGTTAGGCACCGGCCGGTACCGGCTTTCGCAGCAGGCAAGGATGCCTGCGGTAGGGCTTGGGGGCAGGGATGCCCCTGCAAGCCCGGGCGAAAGTCGGTACCGGTCGGGGCCGGGTTATGGCGTGAGTTTAATTCAGCGGATGGATTGGTCAGGCCGACCCTTAAGCAATTGATCAGGCAATGTGCATATCAGCCAGTTAGTGATGAGTGTCTACATAGTGATGATTGTCTACATAGTGGCGTTTGTCTAGATAGTGGCGTTTGAGTCGGAACTATTTGGATTCGACGCGGGTGTATGCCATGGGGGCTTGTAAGTTTTTGACCGTCAGACCGACTGATCTAACACATGCCAACTGCAGAGAACCGACGATGATGACCAAGACTCTGAGCATTGCACTTACATTTCTGCTGCTGTCTGCGCCGGCCTGGGCAAAGACCATGAATGGTTTTGATGTATCCGGAGCCTCTATTCCGGTCGAGCAGATTCGCCAGGGTGGGCCGCCGCGCGATGGCATTCCGGCTATCGACAACCCGACGTTTGACACGGCGGCTGAAGCAAACTGGCTTCAGCCCGATGCTCGGGTGCTGGGGTTGACGATCGGGGGTGAAGCCCGGGCTTATCCGGTTGCCATTCTTAACTGGCACGAGATAGTGAACGATGTGGTCGGCGGTCAGCCGGTTGTGGTGACCTTCTGCCCGCTGTGCAATACCGGTATGGTGTTCGATGCGCGAGTTGACGGTAACATCCATACCTTCGGGGTGTCGGGTTTGCTGTTTCAAAGTGATGTGCTGTTGTATGACCGGGAAACAGAAAGTCTCTGGTCACAAATCTGGTCAAAGGCTGTTTCCGGGCCGCAACAGGGAACACAACTGACTGTTCTTCCGGTCAAACACACAAGCTGGCAAGCCTGGCGAGAGGAACACCCCGACACTCAAGTGCTCAGTCGGGAAACCGGTTTCCGGCGCGACTACCTGCGCAACCCGTACGCCGGGTATGAGCAATCACCCACAACTCTGTTTCCGATTTCCAATCAGGCGCCCGGCCCCTGGCACGCCAAAGAATGGGTGTTGGGCGTGAGTTTCAATGGCGACCATAAAGCCTACCCCTTTGAAGAGTTGGCAACGAACGGGGTGTCCCGTTTTGAAGACACCATCGGTGGCCAGCCTTTTACCGTTCTCTGGGATGGTGAGCACCGCAGCGCCAGCATTGAATCGCAAGGCGAGCCTTTACCCAGTCTGGTTTCGTTCTGGTTCGCCTGGTACGCCTTTTATCCGGGCACGGAGGTATTTACAACGCCCTAGGCACATGGATAGACATACTGATTTTTGATGCATCACTCATCTTAAATGACAGGCCACGCGTAACCTAGTTAACACATCCGGAAGGAGCTTGTCATGTCTCTGCCACTCTGGTGCCTGTTCATAGCGGCACTCCTGGTTATTTTGTCAAAAGGTCCGGCCATGCGGGCCCTGTCGGGCATGAAAGGCGGTTATGACAATAGGCATCCGCGAGCACAGCAGACGGCGCTAATAGGTGCCGGTGCCCGGGGGATGGCGGCACATCAGAATACCATTGAGGCGTTCCCGATGTTTGCAGCCGGGGTGATCGTAGCCCAAATGTTTGCTGCCGGGTCAATGATCGCGGGTATTCTTGCGATGCTGTTTATCGTGTCGCGGGTAGTCTATATCGGCCTCTATATTGCCAATATGGCCTCAATGCGCAGCCTGGTCTGGTCTGTAGGCTACCTGTCGAGTCTTGGCTTGATGCTAGCGCCGCTGTACGGGAGTTAAACCGGTCAGTCACCGTTGAATGTTCAGTTTTAATACGGCATCAGGTTTCGGTATCGCGCAGTCGATGAGGTAGACTGCGCGCTCATTTTCCCGGGCCTGCCATCGATGACCACCCTCTCTCTTTTGCAAGAACGCAGCAGTGGCCAGTGCGAACTGTGCAAATCGACTGATCAGCTCAGCCTCTACGCCGTACCGCCCAATCCACAGGATAGCCTCGATAGCAGCGTGCTGGTATGCGCTACCTGTCTGAACCAGATCGAGAACCCCGACCAGATGGACGCGAACCACTGGCGCTGCCTGAACGACAGCATGTGGAGTCAGGAAGCACCGGTGCAGGTGTTGGCGTGGCGCCTGTTGCACCGGCTGATCGCCGAGGGCTGGCCAAAGGACCTGCTCGATATGCTGTATCTGGACGATGATACCCTGACCTGGGCACAGGCCACGGGCGATCAACTCAGTGACGATGACAAGGTGATTCACCGCGACAGCAACGGCGTGATTCTGAGCGCAGGCGACACGGTAACGCTGATCAAGGATTTAACCGTCAAGGGTGCAAACTTTACCGCCAAGCGCGGCACCGCGGTACGCAGTATCTCCCTGGTTGCCGACAACGCAAACCACATCGAAGGCCGCGTGAACGGCCAACAAATTATAATTCTGACCCAATTCGTCAAAAAATCCTGAGAGCAATAACGACCCCGGTGGCAAACATTAATACCAACCACCGGAATCCAATACCACCTCTTCTCAAAACTCACAAATCTAAGCTCTATGCTCACAGCTCACAGCTTCAAACTCTATTCCGTCAACGACTGCTGCAACATCAACCCAAACCCCAATTTGCTCAGATACTGGGATTCCTGCTCCAGATCCGCATGGGTAAGGCCATGGTTATCCCACCAGTCGCTCGGTGCTGACAGCAGCATTTGCTCGCCGTCTATGCGCAACGTTACGCCATCGGAGGTACTGCCGGTCCGGGCGCGATGCAGCACCGTTGCCAGTCTGAAAATCGCCAACAGGATGGGCATTAGAATCTGGTCGTCTTCGCCTAGCTCAGTCAGTTTATTGAGATCCGGTTTTTTGCGGTGGTGGCGCACCAGAAAGGTGAGTCGCTGCTGCTCTTTACGGCTGAAACCGGCCAGATCGCAGCTGGCGACAATATAGCCACTGTGTTTGTGAAACTGGTTATGAGAGATGTCGAGCCCAACTTCTGCTGTCTGCGCCGCCCAACGCAAATAATTCGACCAGGGTTCCGGCCGGGTTAGCCCCAAAGCCGGTAAATTGTCGTTAAAAAAACGCAACGCAGTGTCAGCCATCCGCTTGGCCTGGTCTACGTCGGTATGAAAGCGATGAGCCAGGTTTTGCACACCCCGGGCGCGCACGTCTTCATGGTCATAACGGCCGATCAGATCGTACAGTAGCCCTTCACGCAGCGCCCAGGGCGAGGTTTCCATAGACTCCACTCCCAGGCCTTCAAACACCGCACGCAAAACAATCAAACCACCCAGAAACACCGGTTTGCGATCTGCGGTCAGGCCATTGGGGTTAAAGTCATCGACGGATTTGCTCTGCCCGGCCTGGTCGCATAAATCGTTCAGCAAAGCGCGGGTAATGATCGGGTGGCCAGTCGTCGCCTCGGCGACTTTGGAAATGGCTTTGATGCTGCCTGAACAGCCAATTGCCCGTTGCCAGCCAATGTCCAGAAAACCATCATGCACGGGTCCAATTTTTTGCAGACAAAAGGTGATGGCTTTTTTAACGGATTTTTTACTGACCTGACCGTCTGCAAAGAAATCGCGCATCAGGGCAACACAGCCCATACCCAGACTGTCAAGCAACAGTGGCTGAAATTGTTCGCCAACGATCACTTCGGTACTGCCACCGCCTATGTCGACCACCAGTCGCCGGTCTAGGTCATCGTCCAGACCCTGGGCAACACCCTGATAAATAAGCCGCGCTTCCTCCGCGCCAGATACCACATCAATATGATGCCCGAGTGCCGTTTCGGCCTTCGCCAAAAACGGACCTGCATTGGCCGCCTTGCGCAACGTGCGGGTACCGACGGCGCGCACGGCATGGGTGGGCAGGTGGCTAATGCGCTGGCCAAAGCGTGCCAGGCATTCCAGACCACGGCGCTGAGACAGATCATCCAGCTTGCCGTTGGCGTCCAGCCCGAAGCCTAGCCGCACCGGCTCTTTGATCCGGTCGAGCACTTTCAGCTCGCCTTTTTCAAGGCGCGCGACAATCATGTGAAAGGAATTGGAGCCTAGATCGATGGCCGCCATTTCTTCCACCCGGTTTCGCCAGAAATCTGAGAGCTTGAGCATGAGCGATGCAACCTGTTTGAATTCTTGTCACAATGCTGACTAAAGAAACCCTTCGGAGCAAGCATTATGGGCATTCACAGCTTTCGCGGTCATACCCCGCACTTCGGTCATCGCGTTTTTATCGACCCGCGGGCAATGGTTCTGGGCGACGTTGCACTGGGCGATGATGTCTCAGTCTGGCCCGGTGCCGTGGTGCGCGGCGACATGCACCGCATCCGCATTGGCGATCGCACCTCGGTTCAGGACGGTACAGTACTGCACATTACTCATGCCAGTGAGTTCAATCCGGACGGCTGGCCGCTGACCATAGGCAATGATGTCACCATCGGTCACCAGGCCTGCTTGCACGGCTGTACCATCGGTAACCAGGTGTTGATCGGTATCGGCGCAATGGTACTGGACGGTGCCGTCGTCGAAGACCAGGTGGTGATTGGTGCTGGCACGCTGGTGCCGCCAGGCAAGAAACTGGCCTCAGGCTATGTTTATATGGGATCACCGGCGCGCCAGGTCCGACCACTGACCGATAAAGAGCAGCGCTTTTTCACATACAGCGCCGCCAACTACACCAAGCTCAAAGACGACTACCTGGCCGACGGCCTGGGCGATGACAGCGCCTGAGCCGCGGAGCGCTCAACCGTTGTGCTTACTGCCAGGGAACCCTGGCAGATGGTTTTGCACCGCTTGCGATCCACCACTATGTTCAGTCCTGATGCTGCAGTACACTTCCTCGCCTCACACTCTATGAGCAAACCACCATGGCACTCAAAGCCACCGTGTTGAAAACGCGGCTGAACATTTCCGATATGGACCGGGGTTATTATCAGGAGCATGCCTTTAGTCTGGCGCAGCACCCGTCCGAGACGCCGAATCGCATTATGGTGCGGCTGCTGGCATTCATGCTCAACGCATCGGAAATGCTGGCCTTTTCCAAAGGGCTAAGCGACGAGGGCGAACCGGAGTTGTCTGAACGTGATCTGACCGGTGACATCACACTCTGGGTGGCCTTTGGCCAGCCAGATGAAAAGTGGCTACGTAAAGCCAGTGCCCAGGCCGAAGCCGTAAAACTGTATACCTATGGTGGACGCACCGTGCCAATGTGGCTGGCCCAGAACAAAGCAGCACTTGACCGCTTGCCCGAACTCGAAATATGGGAATTCTCAGACACGGATCTGGACGCATTGACGCGATGGTTCGAACGGTCAATGACCATTCAGTGCAGCATCACTGAAGGCGTACTCTATTTAACCAAGGACGAAGAAGCCCTGACGATCACGCCGATCCGGGTGAAAGACAACCCCTGAAGGCCGATTTCATAGCCTCCCTCACTCTACTGGTGATTTTTTAACCCATTATCCTTGGGGTAGCCGGCGACTGCGCGTACAATGCGCGCCCGTTTGCCCGGGCCTGGCATCGCGTTGAACGTCCTGGCCCGAGCCGCATTGCGCCGCCGACCAAGAGACCCGATTGTGAGCCAAACCGACTTTTCCACCTTACCGTTAAACCCCGATCTGCTGAGCAACCTGGCCTCACTGGACTATCACCAGATGACACCGATTCAGGCCAGCAGTCTGCCTGACATTCTGGCCGGGCGCGATGTGATCGGTCAGGGTAAAACCGGGTCCGGTAAAACAGCCGCCTTTGGCCTGGGCGTGTTGAACAAACTGGACGTAAAACGCTTTCGGGTGCAGACGCTGGTGCTCTGTCCGACCCGTGAACTGGCCGATCAGGTGGCCAAGGAACTGCGCAAACTGGCGCGCAGCATTCACAATATCAAGATTCTGACCTTGTGCGGTGGCATGCCTTTTGGCCCGCAAATCGGTTCTCTGGAACACGGTGCTCATATTGTTGTGGGTACGCCAGGGCGCATTGAAGAACACCTGCGCAAAGGCACACTGATCCTTGAAAACGTTGATACGCTGGTTCTGGATGAAGCCGATCGCATGCTCGATATGGGGTTTCAACCCGCTCTGGATGCGATCCTTGCCTACGTGCCAAAAAGCCGCCAGACGTTATTGTTCAGCGCGACCTTCCCGGATCAGATCAAACAACTGGCCGACTACATTATGGTTGACCCGCTGGTGGTGAAAGTCGAAGCCCGGCACGACAGCAACAGCATTGCTCAAAGCCTGTTTCGGGTGGGCAACGACGACAACCGGCTTGATGCCCTGCTGCGCTTGCTGGCTCATCACCAGCCCGTCAGTGCGGTCGTGTTCTGCAACACCCGCGCAGAAACGCTGGATGTAGCCGATGCCCTGAACGCAGCTGGCCACAGCGCCATCGCCCTGAATGGCGACCTGGATCAGCGCCAGCGCGATGAGTCACTGGTGACCTTTGCCAATAAAAGCGTCTCGGTGCTGGTGGCAACCGATGTGGCGGCGCGCGGGCTCGATATTGAGGACCTGGACGCGGTCATCAACTATCGCATGGCGCTTGACCCGGAAATCCATGTACACCGGATCGGCCGCACCGGTCGCGCTGGCAGCCAGGGCATTGCCTGCACCCTGTTCAGTGATCGTGAAGGCCACCGGCTGGCAGATCTGGAAGGCTACCTGAATACGGTGTTTGAGCCAGAAGCGCTGCCCGCTGCAGTGCATGCGCATTACCGGCCACAACCGGCCCCGATGATTACAGTGCAGATCGATGGCGGCAAGAAACAAAAAGTACGCCCCGGTGATGTACTGGGCGCACTGACAGGCGAGCAGGGCATTGATGGATCCGAAGTGGGAAAGATTTCGGTGTTTGACCAGTGCACCTATGTCGCTGTGGCACGCGGAGCCAGAAAGCGCGCCGTGGACAAGCTCGGTCGGGGGCGCATCAAGGGCCGCTCGTTTCGGGTTCGGGTGGTCTGAGTTTGCCGACAAGCACAAGAACACGACACCACTCTACTTTACAGGGCGTTCGCTATGTTTCCACAACGCTATCAATATCGGGTGCAGGCCTTTCTGATGTCGGTGATCATGGTCACCATCATGACGGCCCTGATTACCGCGCTCAACACTGGCATCAATGATGGCTTCGTTTGGCGATGGGCTCAGGCTATGGCGTTCGCCTGGCCGATCGCCTTCTGTATAATTCTGATCGCTGGCAAGCACGTCATGCGGTTGTCTGCAGCGCTCTGCCAGCGCGACTGAATCGCTCGCTACTGATTCACGACCCGCACCTGGCGAATCGAGGTTCGCTCGAATGGCATGACTATCGTGCCGCCAGAGAGCGACTGCTTGAATTGTATTTGCTGGCCATCGATGCTGCTTACTTCCCCACGAAATTCACGGCCATCGGCCAGGGTAATGATCATATCGGTGTTCAGCCAGTTTCCCAGTTGCGCAACCGGAACACTGGTCAGCCGGCTCGCCTTCTTGCGCGGTGCTGGCTCTGGCACTGTTTCTGGCTGCGTTTCAGACGGCGCGACCTCTGGTTCGACTTCAGGGCGTCCCTCTGGCAAGGCCAGTGTCAGTTGCAATGGCACAGGTTCGGTGCCGTTTACCACGATTTGAGGCGCCAGTTGATCCAACAAGGCTTGCGGATCACCGATCATCATTATTTGCATGGCATTCAGGCCGGCATAACTTTCCAGGCTAATGCTGTCAGGCTGTTCAACATAGGCGGCGTAGGCGGCAACCACGTCGTTCCCCAGAGTCACACCCTGCTGCTGCCATAACCGTTCCCAGGCATTCAGATGACGGGTGCGGTAAGCCTCAGTGCTCAGCCCTGTCTGGCGCGCACAGTAGGCCATCACCTGAGGTACATAGCCCAGATCGTCAACGCGAATCCGCACCTGGTTAAAGGTGGCACCCATCATGGCCACCGCACCGCTATCTCCGGCCAGCCCCATGTCCAGCAGCCAGCTCATCCGATACATAGTTTCTGTCGTGAACGCACCTTCAACACGCAACGAATCGCGCGCCGGTGATAGTTGATATTCCAGCACCATATCCGACCTGACCTGGCGATACCCCATGTCGTCCAGATCGGTGAAATTAAAGAAGGTCCGTTCGTCGCCGCACCCGGCGGCCATGAATTGCTGCTGGGAACCGTTGTTGCCGCTGGTTTCAATCAGGTTCTGCATCAGTCCCAGGTCAAGCGCGATACCGTCAAAGGTTAACTGTAACCGTTGCGGTACTTCATCATTGCTCAGTGACTGGCCCAGCTGATACAGCGCCATCAGGTTGTCGGTTTCCAGCGAAACGCGTTCGATGCTGACATCAGCTCCGGGGTTTGTGGCAGCAAAGTTCAGATTGTGAATTCTTACCTCGCCCTGTGGTAACACCCAGATCTGTCCATAAGTCAGATCACCGAGCCCCTCGGTCAGTTGTAAGGCCTGATCCAGCTGGTTTTTTACCTTTGACGTAATAAGCCAGTAGATCGCGCCATAGCTGCCGCCAACAATAATCAGCAAATAGAGTAGAATCCTTTTCATGGTGTTCCTTATCGTTAAACAGCAATGGGGATATCCGCCTGCCGACAGCTCCAGACTGTCGCTTCGATACTCTGCATCCTTGCCAACCCTAACAGCATAATCGGCCCTGATTCAGGATTCAAAAAAAAGAATGTCTTTGCTCAGCGAAGGGTGAACACTCACAGGTAGGGTTCAATGTGGCCAGCATAAAGCGTATAACCCGAACTGCCCAGTTCTGACTGCTGCGCCTCAACCATCAAAGTACCGCTCACATAGACCGGCTCGTCCATTGGCCCCATTTGGTAACCGCCCTGAGTTTGCACAAAGACAATCTGGTTCGACGGCGGCGGCGGCGTGTGAATACAAGCACCGTAGTAAGGCACCAGCAAAAAGCTGTAGACCGCATCACCGTCCATTTCCAGCGGCACCACAAACCCCGCCAGTTTGATATTGGCGCCAGCCAGGGCATCAACCACGGGGGCATTGGCCAGAATCTGGGTCATATCCGTATAGAGTCGTTGGGCTTCGGGGTCATCGTCACTGAGGCTGCTCAGATCGTATTGGCTGAAGTCAATCTGCTCGCGCAGGCTTTTATAGGTAAAATCGGCCGGCATCAGATCGTCCCACCGTATTTCAGTAGCGTCGCGTGCCTGAGCAATCAATGCCAGGCTGGCAAGCAGCAGTGCACTGACCGTCATCCAAAATGTAGTTTTCATGAGGACACTCCAAGACTCTATTCTGATACATTCAAGTGGTGGCGGTCAGACCATCTGACAGCGATTGTCGATAGGCTTTCCAGCCGGGCAGAAGTCCCGCCAGAAACGCCAGCACGACAAATCCAGACAACACAACCAGCAACGTTGGTGATGGCAGGGTTAACGATAATTCTATGCCGTAGCCAGCCTGAACCCAAGGACTGGCGAGCGCTATCAGGCTCCAGTGCAACAACAGACCGGCAACCAGACCGGCAAGGCCATAGAAGCCCGATTCGAGCATCAGCAAGCCGAGAATGTGACCAGGTCGCGCACCCAGCGCTCGCAGTATGGCGATTTCCCGGCGGCGCTCATTGAGACCGGCCAGAATGACGGTAACCATGCCCAGCAAGCCGGTTACCACCACCATAAAAGACACTGCGATCAACGCATTCTCGGCGATACCGATCAGTTGCCACAACTCCTGCAAGGTCGCCCCGGGGATGATCGCCGACAGCGGCTCGGCCCGGTACTGGTTGATCAACCGCTGAAACGCAAACGTCTGAACACGCGACTTCATGCCTACCAGCACCGCAGTCACACTGTCTGGCGACAGATCCATGGTTCGAGCTTCTTCGGCGGATACTGAATAGCCTGGCAACTTGACGCCCCGCTGCCAGTCGACATGCATGGCGGTAATGCCTTCGAGTGGCACATGCAGGCTGCGATCAAGTGGTGTTCCGGTGGGGTTGAGGATGCCAACCACAGTAAAAGGCTTGTCATCGTGGTTTTCAAAACTGGTCGTGCCCAGCCCATGAGCTACCACCAATGCATCGCCTAGCTCATAATCCAGCGCTTGGGCAACTTCGGACCCGAGCACGACATCGTAAACATCGTCGAACGGCACGCCACTGTGAAAGCTCAGTGGCTGATTACGCCCGTATTGATAGTGATCGAAATAATCGGTTGTTGTACCGATGACCCGATAGCCCCGGTGAGAGTCACCAAGCGACAGTGGCACCGTCCAGGCAACTGCAGAATTGCGGCGCAGGTCAGCGTAACTCTCCCAACTGATGTTGTTGGTGGCATTGCCTATGCGAAATACCGAGTACAGCAGCAGATTCAGTGACCCGGTACGACCACCAACAATCAGATCGGTGCCGGACAGGGTGTTGGAGAAACTGGCGCGGGTGTCTTCTCGGACCCGATCAACCGTTAGCAACAGACTCAAACTGAGCGCTACCATGCCCAACGTTAACAGGGCCGTGATCCGGCGATTCCAGAGGCTGGCCAGAGCAAGTCGGATCCAGTTCATGACACTGACTCGCTCTTGTTTTGAGCTTGCGCCTCAGAGTCCAGCACCAGTTCCTGGTCAAACCAGCGCGCCAGATGCCGATCGTGACTGACAAACACCAGTGCACTGCCGAGTGCCTGACACTGGCCAGTAAGCACGTCCATAAAGTTATCCACATTGTCCTGATCCAGTGCCGAGGTGGGTTCATCGGCAATCACAAGTTCAGGCAGGCCCATCAGCCCCCGGGCGGCGGCGACCCGTTGTTGCTGGCCGACGCTGAGGGCTGATACCCGCTGCTGCCAGAGCGACTCGGGAATGTTCAGCCGGGACAGACGATCCGCCGCCGCCGCTGTCAGGCTCTCGGCTTCAGACAACGCCTTTTCCAGACGGCGACGTGACAGGCGGCAGGGCAGCATCACATTGTCGATCACCGACAAATAAGGCAGCAGGTTAAACTGCTGAAAGATGTAACCGATATGGTCCGCCCGGAACCGATCCCGCGCCTTGCCGGACTGCTGCGACAGCGGCTGGTCAAGCACACGAATCAGCCCCTCTGTCGGTACCAGTACCCCGGCCAGTAAATTCAGCAGAGTGCTCTTGCCGCTGCCACTGGGACCACGAACAAAAAGGCTCGAACCGGCAGGTAATAGCAAGCTGTCGATGCTCAGGGTGTTGTGTTGCTGTTTTGGCCAGCGAAAGGCCAGGGACTCAATACTCAGCGCATCCGCCATAGGGGCCTCAAATGATTAGTCAGAAAACAAGTACTGTGCTGGCAACGGTCGCGGGGGCGATATAAACACCCCCAGACATCAGGCAGCCGGGGCTCAGTTCAGATCGAGTCGGGTATTCCCCGGGGCCAGTTGAGCGCCACCCTGCCAGTCGTCACCAATGTACTGTACCTGCAAGTCAGTCAGGTTCGGAAAATACTCAAAGGCTGTGACCGTCACGCTTTGCAATGCTTCGGGATTTTCGCAGCGATAGGTCCATTCAACAAGCACATCCGAGTGAGCACTTTCAGCCTCATCATGATGCTCGTCTTCGTGGTCTTCGTGGTCTTCGTGGTCTTCGTGGTCTTCGTGGTCTTCGTGGTCTTCGTGGTCTTCGTGGTCTTCGTGGTCTTCGTGGTCTTCGTGGTCTTCAGCCTCATGCTCATCGTGGTGGTCGTCAACCTGGTTATTGTGGGCTTCGATAACCGCCCAACTGCCGGCATCGATCTGATGCGTTACCAGCTCACACTGAGCCGCTGCGGGCAAATCGAGAACCGCACCCTCCCGAGCAAGTGTCGCAATAGCTGATTTGACCCCGGCACGCTGGGCATCCGTTGAGGGTGCGTGCTCAAAACCCACCAGATTGTAGGCAGGCGAATCAAGACTGACGGCCAGGGTTAGATTCTCAACAGCCAGCGTCAGTTGCGCGGCACCATGTTCGTGGGCGACAAGCTGGCGTTCAGTTTCGGCGTGGGCGTTGGTCGCCAACGCAATAAGGCTCAGGGTGAGCAGGGTGGGAGTCGGCTTGAGTGTCATAGGGTGTTTTTCCTTAACAGGTTTCTGGTTCGCGATGCGATCGTAGGTGACCAATCGGTGATGTTACAACGTAACAAATTAAAATGCCAATTTCGAATCTGTTCGAACCGCCATCAAGCCCGATATACTGACGACCCAGCCTAACCCGGTGTGCCCGTGCTACTCGCCTACGTCAATGCCCTGATCCCTGTCTTGTTCTGTACCGCTCTCGGCTACAGCCTGGCGCGCAGAACCAACTTACTGAACTCGACTTCACTGGCGACACTGGTCACTCACATTGGCCTGCCGACCCTTATTCTGAACGCCCTGCTGACCATGGATGCCGAGCTACTGAGCCTGTCCGGCACGCTCTGGGCCATTCTCGCGGTTTTGGCAATCAGCTCACTGCTTGGTGCGCTGGTGCTGCGTCTCAGTGGATTGGCGATACCCGGTTATCTACCCATGCTGGTCAACCCCAACACGGGCAATCTGGGCATTCCGCTGGTGTTTGCCCTGCTAGGAACCGAGGCACTGATCCACGCGGTCGTCATTTCGACCGTGGTGCAAATCAGCCATTTCACGCTGGGGGTCTGGTTGCTCTCGGGGCGCTTCAGCTTGAAGTCGATTTTGCGTAATGGTTCGATTCTCGCGCTGATCGCCGGGGTAGCCTGGCGCCTGGTCGACGCGCCCCGGCCCGAGGCAGTATTGTCGACACTGTCACTGCTGTCCGGTATGACGCTGCCTGTCATGTTGCTATTGCTGGGCAAATCACTCGCTGGCATCGACATACGCCAACTTGACCGGCTCGGCCGCATCATCGGTTTAGCCTTCGCGCGGGTCGCCATTGGCCTGACTTCCGCTATTCTGGTTTGCCTGGCACTGCCGCTAGCGCCATTGGTTCAGCAAACCCTGTTGCTGCAGGCGAGCATGCCAGTCGCGGTGATCAGCTACCTGCTCGCCAGCCACTACAACGGCCCCAAAGACGATATTGCGGCCGTTATTCTAGTGAGCTTGCCAATATCGCTGCTGGCCGCGCTTGGCACCCAGTTGTTTTATTCAAACGGATAACGCAAACCCCACTGTTGCCGCATGTCGTCCATCAGCGCCATGATGGCGACGGTTTCCTGAAGAGGAATCACCGGGCTTTCCAGCTCACCGGCGCGCAGGCAGCGCACCACTTCCGCCACCTGGTAAACGAAGCCGTTTTCAAACTGGTCGAGCTGCACCGCGGCAATGTCATCAATTTCGTTGGTGCCGCCGTGGCGGTAGATGGCAAAAGCGCTGCCCGCCTGAAAGTCGGGGTATTCGATAAAGCCGGTACTGCCATACAGCATGGCCTCCTGCTTCATTTTCAGGTTGAAACTGGTTGCGATTGAGGCCGTCATGCCGCTGGCGAAGCGGAACTGGTAAGTGGCGCGCTCATCGACACCGGTCTCATTGAACTGACACAGAGACTGCACCTGCACCGGCAATGCGTCTGCCAGATAACAGACGAAACTGATCGGGTAGATGCCCATATCGAGCGTCACCCCCCCGGCCAGTGCCGGATTGATCAGGCGCGGCCGGTACTGTTGGGGCGCAAAGCCGCCAAACGTCAGGTTCATGTGCTGAACTTCACCGATCGCACGGTTTCGCAGGCGCTGCTTGAGGTCTATCATCGTGGGCAGAAACCGCGTCCAGATAGCCTCCATCACAAACAACCCCTTGTCCTGCGCCAGGTCAACCAGAGCCTGGGCCTGGCTTGCGTTAACGGTAAAGGGTTTCTCCACCAGCAGCGATTTGCCATTGTTCAGCGCAAGCACAGCATTGTCGTAGTGAAAGTTGTGTGTTGTGGCGATATAGACAACGTCGATGTCATCACGCTCGACCAGCTGCTGATAGTTGGCATCGGCCACTATACCGACCGCTTCGGCAAACATTTTCGCTTTGCCGGTGGTATTGGATGCCACTGAGACCAGCACGCTGTCCGGATCCTGTGCTACGGCATCCGCCAGTTTGTAAGCGATGTTGCCGGCGCCGATGATGCCCCAGCGAATAAGGGAATCTGACATGAATTGTCTCCTTGTAAAGGCCGCCTGGGGTATATTGCATGTCCTCAGTGCGTAAACTGCGGGCAAAAAATGACCTTCGGCGCTGAATTTGGCGTTGTTTTGTGAAATGGTAGCCGCATCTACTGAAAGTTCGCATCTAAAAGACCATAGAGAGGTCCGTTATGGCAAGGTCGATTCATACATTGTTTAGGATGAGTTCTATGTCACCATTTATGCGTATTCTAGCCGCCATCATTGGCCTAGCCCTGCTGGTATTCTTTTTCTGGATTGGCCTGTTTCTGGTTCTGGCACTGGCTGCTGTCGGCATTGGCCTGGCCATTATTAACGCCATCAAGATGAAACTCACGGGGCGGCCGCTGTTCGCATCCCGTGTCAGGCAAGCTTATGAAGAAGCCCGGCGCCGTCAGGGACAGGCTGGTGGGCAACGCCCCGGTACTAAAGGCAACCGGGTGATCGAAGGGGAGGTGGTTAACGAGGAAGACAATGACCGGTCTGATCAGTCCCGCTGATCAATCGAGCTCGGTCGCTTCCTCTATTTTGGCTTTTGGAATCAGGCGGCTGAACGCCAACCCCAGCTCAAATAACAGCCACATCGGCACCGCCAAAATAGTTTGCGAGATTATATCGGGCGGAGTCACCAACATGCCGAACACGAAGCAACTGACAAAGATGTAGGGTCGCTTGGACGCCAGCGACTCTACCGACACGATGCCTGCTCGAACCAGCAAAAAGGTGGCAATCGGGATTTCGAAGGCAATCCCAAAGGCGAAAAACAGTTTCAGGCAGAAGTCGAGCACGTTACCGATGTCGGGCATCAAGTCGATGTTCTCCGGCCCCACTGAAGTAAAAAAGCCGAACACCAGCGGTAATACGACGAAATACACAAAACTGACCCCGGCGTAAAATAGCAATACGCTTGAGATAAACAGCGGCACAGCTACCCGACGCTCATTTTTATAAAGAGCGGGTGCAATAAACCCCCAGATCTGGTGTAACAGATACGGAACCGCGATGAAAATGGCCAGTACAATGGTCAGCTTTAGCGGTACGAAAAAGGGAGAGGTCACACCGATTGCAATCAGTTGGCCACTTTCCGGCAACAACACTTCCAGCGGCTTTACCAGGACCATATAGATATCGCCAGCCAGGAAGTACAAACCCAGAAAGACCACAAACACAACAGCAATGGAGCGCATCATCCGGTCGCGAAGTTCTTTCAGGTGCGCGACCAGTGGCATGGCAGAATCTTCAGGGTTTACGGACTTCATCGTCAGGCCTGGTATCAGAATTAGGGGAGGCTGGGGTATTGGAAGTCGATTCAGCCGGTTCACTACGGGCAGCATCGCTCGCTGCCTTACGTTTCAATGCAGCCTCTGCGCTCAGTTGACCTTCCTGCTCTGCCTTCGCAGTCTCCTCCAGTGCAGACCGGGGCGCAATGGAGGGGACTTCGGCATCTTCGTCTTCGTGGCGTGGCGTGGCCGGGCTATTTTCATCATTGTTTGTGAATGTCTGCCCTTTGGTTTCATCCTTGATTTTCTTGTTCAATTCATCCAGACGAACTTCCTGTT
>Ga0307973_1000779_pt1 | contig 15842 bp, 17 predicted proteins | sample OrgLakmetagen782_FD_201837 | JGI IMG/M metagenome (GOLD analysis project Ga0307973, IMG submission 201837) | Saline water microbial communities from Organic Lake, Antarctica - #782 | ecosystem: Environmental > Aquatic > Non-marine Saline and Alkaline > Saline | place: Antarctica: Organic Lake...
TCAGCATCATAACCGAATGGGACAACTTAAGGATTAAGAGAAAGTTAATACCCCTCTGGAGGCCACGGTTGATAAAGGCTGTAGAGGATTATGTCTTTTTAGGACGGATAATCCCCAGAACCCCTTGAGGGTAAAACGCTTTACGTCACCGAACTGTTCAAGTGGTATGAAGACGACTTCAAAGAAGCCGCCGGGTCCCGGAAAGCGTTTATTCAGGAGTGGCTGAATGCGTCTCTGGCAGAGCGTGTGGCGCAAACGTCCTCCATGACATTTATTGATTACGACTGGTCCCTGAACAAGCCGTCCAATTTCCTGGAATTTCGCTAGTCGTGCGCCATCAGAGACTCAATATCTCTGAGTAGCACATCCGCATCCGTCACCCGGGTCAGCCAACTCAGTGGTATGCCGCGCTCACCACCCACGCCATGCATGGCCGCCATGGCCGGCCCGATAATCCAGGCCCGGCCGCATGAATCGCCGCCGCACTGGATATTGGCACGTACGGCATCGGTGTAACTCTGCGCGTGGGCCAGGATATGAAAAATCACCGGCATGGCTTCGTGCAGGTAACAGGTACGGCCGTGAGTGTCGCCGGCACCTGGTCCATCTAGTGACGCACCAGATCTTGCCTGGGCGAGGCTTTCAGTGTCTGGTGCCTCAGCACTGGCAGCATCAAGGGCTGACGACATCGATTCGCCCTGGAAAAGCTGATCCAGCAGCCGGGCAGCGCAGCGGGCCCAGGCGACGGCGTCGTCGTTGTGGTTGGTGGTCCGCACAGCGGCTTCTACCATCTCCATCAGCTCTTCGCTGCCGCAGTAGCAGGCAACAAGGGGTGCCAACTTGGAAACGGCGGGCAGTTGCATGTCGTTGGCGCCGCTCTCGGGAATCAGGTACCGGTCGAGGGTCTCTGCGATGTGAACGCCCGCCTCCTGGGTTTCTGAATCCTTATAAGTGAGGTCAATCGCCCTCTTAACCGGCGCCGCCAGTTGATCACCGGTCAGATAGCGGGTGTAGGGAATCACCTTCTGTACCAGTATCCGCTTCTGTTTATCGGTCAGCTCGGCGGTGGTGGTCGCCAGGGCCTGCTCAATGGCGTGCTGCTCATTTTTGTTCAGGTTGTCCAGCGTGACCCGGGTCGGGTTATCGATGTATCCCTGCCACTGGCCGCCGGGCCCAAAAAAGGTGCGAAAGCGGCGCTGATAGTCGCGGATGTTCAGGGCGCCTTTACTGGCCAGCAGGCTGTCGATCAACACGCCGGTCGCAGCGCCATAGTGGCTGATATCGCCGGCCCGCTTGCCGTCATGGGCAAAGTAGCCCAGCCCACCTTTAAAATAGTCGACCTTGGGCGGCAGGAATTCCGGTGACTGGCCGCCAACCTCCAGGATACGCGGGCTGTTATACAGCCAATGCAGTCCAAGGCTGGCTGCATCGGCAACCCAGCCACCGGCAAGGGCAGCAATCACGGCGGGTTGTCGGGCACTGGTCAGATGGCTGGTCATTGGGGAACCCCGTTCTTTCAGGTGGAAGAGGATATGAGTTACGGCCAGGCGGCTGATCAGATCAGAGCGCCAGCAACACCAATCCTGCACAGATTACTGCGGCACCGCAAAGTCGCCGGCCCGCGTTGGTTCTTTCCCCGAAGATGTAAATGGACGCCAGGGTGGCAAACACGATGCCGGTATTGGAATAGGCCACCACCTCCGCCGAGGGCAAAAAGCGCATGGCATGGATCACCAGGGCATAGGCCAGGCCCACGCAGAGCCCGCCGATAACAATGATGGGCAGCGGCAACCGTTGTGGCGGTGTCCAGCGGCCGGTCTGCTGGCGCAGGGCCAGGGTCAGCACAATGAAGGCGGCGCCGTAGCCTACGGAGATAAATCCGATGATGGCAGCGAACCCTGGCAGGTGAACCGTCGCCAGTTTGTCCGAAATGGAATAGATACTGGTGGAAAACATGGCCAGAACCGCCCAGGGAATGGCCGCCCGTTCGCCATCGCCCGGTTTGCCGCCTGCCAGCAGGCCCAGGCCGGCCACGCTGATGAGAATGCCCAGCCAGCCGGTCAGGCTGGGGGAATCACCGGTCAGTATCAGCCACCAGAGGGCAATCAGTATTGGCGAGCTGCGCACCAGTGGGTAAACCATCGCCACCGGTGCATAGCGGTAGGCTTTCCAAAGGCCGAAGAAGTAACAGGCGTTGGCGCAGGCGGAAATTGCCATCAGCGCCATGAAGGTGGTGGACCAGACATCCGCCTGCCAGAGCGCGTAAAACCCCCATGGCGCGGACAGCACAAGGTGCGCCAGCAATGCCCACCAGAGCGGCCAGGCGGCACCTGGCTGATGGCGGGCGATCAGGTTCCACAGCACATGCATCAGCACCGACGCCGTCAGTGCCACTGTTGCGCCGACCATCACAGAGTGGTGCTGCCGGCAAGGTCGACGACCTGCCCGTCCATGGCCGAAGAAACAGACGCGGGCAGCGCATCCGGATTGTTCATCAGCCAGCAGTCGGTAGCGTGGCTCAGGTGGGTCAGCCAGCCCCGCTGCGCCCCGCTGCCCTGAATCATGCTGAGTGCGGTCAGAAGATCGTTATGGTTCTGGGGCGGTTCGTCGGCGGGTGGATGGCTGCAATCCACGGCAATCTCGTGCGCGCCCCACTGGCGGAGGAAGTCATTTGAATCCCGGGGCAACCCGACGGTGTCGGTCAGGTAAGCAAACCGGTCGCCTCCCCGATGGGCAATGGCATAGCCGAAGGTGAGTTTTGAATGGTTCAGCGGCAGGGGGGTCAGGTTGAAATCCCCCAGTTCCAGGGTTTCGAAGGCAGTCAGGCAGCGGATATCCAGAATCCCCGGATGTTTGAACAGGTCGGCGAAGCCTTCCGGGTCCGGCGGCGCGTACACCGGAATGGGTTCGCCCTTGCCCCAGCGTAGGTGAAGCAGCCCCTGGACGTGGTCAGCGTGATAGTGAGTCAGCACAATGGCAGACAGTTCCCCCGGCTGAAAGCGCTCGTGCAGGTCCACCAGGCCCGCATCCAGCAGTATCTTATGGTTGCCGTCTTCGATCAGTGCCGAACAGGGGCGGCGAACATGCTGCGGGTTGGTTCTTGCCCGCTGGCAGGCGGCGCAGTCGCAGCCGAAGCGTGGCACGCCTCCGGCGCCGCCGGTTCCGAGAAAGGTCAGGCGCAAGCTCCTTTCCTCCGATGTTGATTAATGATGGACAGCAGTTGCTGACAGGCCAGGTCCGGGGACTGATTGTTGTCCACCCGGAAACAGTCTTTACCGGCTTCCAGGTCGAAGCTGCTGTTGCGGGATAGCCGCCGTTCTATGTCCGCTTCTGTTTCACGACCGCGTCGGGTCAGACGCTCCCGGAGAATTTCCGAGGCGACGTCCACCAGCACCGGGCGCAGTTCCGGGTACTGGCGCAGCGCGGTTCCGAGGTAGCCCCGGGAGCCGTTGACCACTACCGTCCGTCCCTTGGCCAGCCATTGATGGATCTCGATGCCGATGCCGTAGTGGCAGCCGTGGCTGTACCAGCTCATGGCAAATAGACCGGCGTTCTGGCGCGCCAGGAATTCTTCCCTGGTCAGAGCCAAGTGATTTTCACCTCCGGTGGAGGCGGGCCGCGTGATGTAGCGGTGGGCAAAGCAGACGTCTTGTTGCTGGCCAAGTTGCTCTCGGGCCAGATCAATAAGGGTGTCTTTGCCACTCCCGGAAGGGCCGATGATATAGATCAATGCGTTCGCCATCGCAGTACCTCCCTCCCTTGGGACCAGACATGGCTTGCCTGTGCCAGCAGCCCGGATCCGGTAATGGCAATAAGGTCTGCCCGTTTCCCGGGGGCAATCACGCCCCGGTCTTCAAGGCCTGCGGCTCTGGCGGGGTTGCGGGTAACCAGGGCAAAAGCTTCGGGCAGGGAAAGCTGGCCGGCATCCACCAGATGCAGCACCGCAGGTAACAGTGCTGCAGGTGAATAATCCCCGCACAGACAGTCCGCAACCTGCTCCCTTATTGCTTCAATAGCTTTCATATTGCCGGATTGGGAGGCATTGCGCAGGATGTTGGGTGCGCCAAACAGTGTAGACAAACCGCTCTCTCTGGCGGCCACGGCGGTTTCCAGGTTGATGGGGAATTCTGAAATCCGCGCGCCCAGCCCCTTCAGCACGGCGACTTTTTCGGGGCTGTCGTCATCATGGCTGGCCAGTGGAACCTTGTAGTGGCTGGCCTGCTCTGCCAGCCTTTCCATACGCGCCATGGCACCCCGGGCGGCATTACGTTTGTGGTCCAGAATGGCGTCCACATCGTCGGACGTGGTCTTGTAGGTTTTGGCCAGATAGTTCCGATAGGCTTCCACATCCCGGAACTGGCCCTGGCCAGGGCTGTGATCCATGAACGACAGCATCTGCAGGGCGCCCTCGGCCAGCAGGCCGTTCAGAATCTCCGGGGCGGTTTCGTCGGTGACTTCGTAGCGGGCATGGACGCGGTTATCCACCATTGCGGACGCCTGATGGCGCGCCATGGCCCGGGCCAGATCCGCCGCCACCGTATTATTGCGAACGCCAAGTTCATGATTGGCAAAAGACAGGGCGTGGTAGACCGTGGTAATCCCCGCGACGGCGTTGCGTTTGTCGGCCAGGGCGGAGGCGAATTCGAAGGGGAAGTGAACTCCGGGTCGGGGCTCGGCCTCCTTTTCCAGGGCGTCGCAGTGCAGGTCAATCAGCCCCGGGGTCAGCAGACAGCCTTTGAGATCCACCTGCTCGGCGTTTCGGGTGTCGCTGGGTCCGATGGCGGTAATCGTGCCGTTCTCGATCAACAGGTCAGCCTGCTCTTCTACGCTGTTTTCCAGGACAATCCGGGCGTTGGTCAGCAGTTGCGGTTTCATGATTGAGCGGTCTCCAGAGCGGGGGTGAGTCGGGCCTGGCTTTGCGGCGGCACCAGCCGATATTCGGCATCCGCCAGGGCGGCAACCAGTTCCGGGTCATGGAAGGTTGCAATCATCGCCACACCGGCCTGTTTGAAGGCCCGGATAAGTTCGATGACCCGGGCCGTGGTCGCTTTATCAAGGCTGGCGGTGGGCTCGTCCAGTAACAGTAGCCGCGGTTTTGCAATCAGGCCACGGGCCAGGTTCACCCGCTGTTTTTCACCGCCGGAAAAGGTGGCCGGGGGCAAACGCCACAGGCGCTCAGGTACGTTCAGCCGCGCCAGCAGATCCCTGGCCTGTTCCAGGGCCTGATCAGGGGCAATACCCCTGAGGATTAGCGGTTCGGCAACCACGGCCTCCGCCGGGCGGCGCGGAATACAGTGCAGAAACTGGGTAACGAAGCCCAGTTCGGTGCGGCGCAGCTGCAGCATGTCCTGCTCGCTGATGCGGGCCAGATCGACGACAGTGCCGTCTGATTTGTGGAAATTCATCCGGCCGTCGCTGGGCAGATAGGTGCGGTAGATGCACTTCAGCACCGAGGACTTACCGGCCCCAGTAGGGCCAGTCAGTGCCGTCAGCTGGCCGGGAAAGGCGGTCAGTGCCACCTCCGAACAGGAAGGCACGATTTCGTTCTGTTCGTGCAGGCTGAACTGTTTGGCCAGCCCTGTTATTTCAAGGATAGGAGCTTCAAGGATAGGAGTTTCAGGAATGGGTGTCATGTCGTCATGCCTCACAGGGTGGATGCCACCAGTTGCTGGGTGTAAGCGTGCTGGGGGTCTTCCAGAATCTGGTCGGTCAGCCCGGATTCGATCACCCGGCCGTGCTTCATCACCAGGGTGCGGCTGGCCAGCAGGCGGATAACGCCCAGATCGTGGGTGACCACAATCATGGCGGTGTCCAGTTCGTGCTGAATTTCCAGAATCAGATCCAGAATCCGGGCCTGAACCGACAGGTCCAGCCCGGTGGTGACTTCATCCAGAAACAGCAGGGGCGGACGCGTGGCCAGTGCCTTGGCAATCTGTACCCGCTGCTGCATGCCGCCGGAAAATTGCCGGGGCGACTCGTCCATGCGCCCTACCATCACGTCGGTGCGGGTCAGCAGTTCGCTGGCCCGGCGGCGGATATCGCCGTAGTGGTTGAGGTCGTTCATCAGCAGGCGCTCGGCAATGTTGCCCCCGGCGGAGATGCTGAAATTCAGGCCCAGGTTCGGGTTCTGGTACACCATGCCGAAGCGGTGATTGCGCAGCCAGCGTTGCTCGGCGCCGTTCAGTTCAAACAGGTCGTGGGTCCGGGTGTCATCCTGGAAGCAGGCCTTTCCCCGACTTGGTGCCTGATCGAAATAGAGGGTCTTCACCACAGTGGATTTGCCGCTGCCGGACTCACCCATGATGCCCAGAATTTCCCCCGGCTGGAGGCTGAAGCTGACGTTGGCCGCCGCCACGATTGACCCGCAGGCGGGGCAGACGTTGGTGTTGTGCTCCGGGCCGGTCATGTCCAGGCAAGACGGGCATTCAGTTCCGTGGATACGGGTCAGCCCCTGTACATCAAGAATCGGTTTCATGGAGTGACCTCCCGGGCATTGGCCCCGGCCAATTGTCGGTTGCAGTAATCCGTGTCCGAGCACTGCCAGGCCTTGCCACCTTCTTCCAGATTCAGCTCATCCAGAAAGCTGTCGGTGGCACCACAGCGAGCACAGGCCCGCCGTTTTCCATCCGAGGTGTTGAAGTTCTCGGTGCGAAAGGGGATGTCGTCAAACACCAGGGGTTCCGCGTCGGTATAGGGTGGCACCGCGTAGATTTTCTTTTCCCGGCCGGCGCCAAACAGCATCAGCGCTTTGGCGTGGTGCAGGCGCGGCACGTCGTAACGGGGAATAGGGCTTGGGTCGATTACGTAGTGACCGTTGATCCGCGTTGGGTAACGGTGGGAAATGGTGATCTCGTCGAACTGCACCAGGTCCTCGTAGAGTTTGGTCAGCAGGCGGGCGTAATCCCCTTCGCCGTGCATGACTTTGCGCCTGGCTTCCGACGGCTCCACGATGACCAGCGGATCGGGATAGGGCACCTGCAGGTTGAGAACCTGGTCTTCCCGCAGGGCTGTCTCCGGCACCCGGTGGCGGGTCTGGATCAGGCTGGCACCGGCGGTGCTCTCGGTGGTGGACACGCCCGGGCAGGTCAGCTCCGCAAATTTGCGCAGGTTGACGGCGTTGACCGAGTCGTCGGAGCCCTGGTCGATTACCTTGAGGGTGTCGTCCGGCCCGATCATGGCCAGGGTCAGCTGCAAGCCGCCAGTACCGAAACCACGGCCCATGGGCATTTCCCGTGAGGCGTAAGGGGTCTGGTAGCCGGGAATGCTGATGGCCTTGAGGATCACCCGGCGGATTTCCCGCTTGGCGAATTCATCCAGAAAGCCAAAGCTGTAGCTGTCCTGGGCACCGGGCAGTTTATAGTTCGGATTCATGGCTGACCTCCTGCTGGTCCTGACGGCGTTCCTGGTGTTTGCTGCGGGTGGCGCGCAGCCGGTCCATATCGGACTGGAAGGTCACGTAGTGGGGCATTTTGTAGTGGTTGGCAAAGCCCATGGAGTCCACGCCGTCTATGTGCATCAATACAAACTCCGGGTCTTCCGACGCGTTGGCCGGGCCGTCGCGCATGCCCTTTTGCAGGGCGCGGTCCAGAATGGCCATGCTGATGGCCTTGGTCTCGTTGTGGCCGAAGCAGGCGCCGTAGCCCAGGGTAAATTCCGGTGCGGCGTCTTTGCCGGTGTCGGTGTCGTCGGGCTCGTACATGGCAATGACTTCGCATTCGGTCATCAGCACTTCGCCGGCCTCTGTCAGTTCACCGGTCACCGGGTGGGGCAGCATCACCGGCAGATAGCCCACCCGTAGCTCTGCGACGGTGGGATGGACGTCGCCGTAACCGCGCATGTTGGAGTAAGCAATGGCCAGCATGGAGCCGGTTTCCGCCCGGGCCATGGTGGCCAACGCGGCGGACCGGCTGACCGGGAAAATCAGCGGGTCCCGGGTGATGTCGAAGGCCGGGTTCCGGTGCACCGGTTTGGGCGGCAGCAGGCCCTCCTTGCGCAGCGCGTCCAGCACCTTCGGGAAGCTGTCCGGCAGTGTGTCCGTTGGGGCGTTCTGCAGGAACTGTGCAGCCATCTGTCGGAAAGGTTCCGGAGACTCTTCCGCCAGTTCAAAGCGCATCAGCCGCAGGGCATAATCGTGGGTTGGCCCCAGCATCTGCCCGCCGGGAATATCCTTGAAGGCACTGGAAATACGACGGATAAGCCGCATCTGCCCGGTGTCCTGGGGCGGGGTCTCCAGCAGCCTGGGCCGGGTGGAGCGATAGGCTCTCAGCGCGAAACCGGCTTCCAGGGTATCGCCCTGCATTTGTTTGATGGCCAGTGCCGCCAGTTTCGGGTGGTACAGGCCGCCCTCCGACATGATTCGCGAGGTCAGCAGGCGCAGCTGGTGTTCGATCGCATCGAGCGACAGTGGATCCGGGCCTGAGGGTTGCCCGCCACCGCGCAGTGCTTCCAGGGCATCGGCCGCGCCGTCTATGGCTTTTTCGCCGCCCTTGATTGCAACGTAACCCATTAGTTGGACCCTCCGCTGATGTGTGTGGTGCGGGGAATGGCCACCACCTGAGTGTCGTCCACCAGAATCAGGTCAACGCCCATGGGAAAGTTCCGGTTCCAGTGGGTCCTTGCCTCCAGCCAGTCGCTATTAAGGCCCCGGACCGCCAGCGCCTGCTGGCCGTCAATGCCCGGCCCCCGGCAAATCAGGGGAAAATCGGAACTGTTTGCCAGGCTGGCAACCCGGACAATGACGGTAGCGCCCCGCTCCGGCTCGCTCAGGGTGCCGATGGTGGGCTCAAAGGCCGGTGGCTGGCTGCCGTCGGCGATAATGAAACTGGCCTGTCCGGTGTCGGCTTCACCGATGCCCAGTCGGAGGATATCCGCCGACGGAATCAGCTGGTCCGGGTCCGCCAGGGTGACTTCGTTGTCGCACAGAATAGCGGCGATGCAGATGGGACCGGCAGCATCACTGCAGTCTGGTAGTTGTTGGCGGCGGCCGGGAAAAGAGAAGGCCGTCATCAGCGCGCGAAATCCCCGTTGCTGGTACAGCGGGCTCCACACACTGTCGTGCTGTTCGGTTGTATCGGGTCTATTCATTGTCGTCCTCACTTCCATCGCCCAGCAGGGAAAAGTCCACGCGGGTTGCAGCCAGCATGGCGTGGCGTTCGCGTTCGGTTTCCTGAACCTTTGCCATACCAGCCCTGAGTAGATCGAGCGCCTGCTCATGGTCGGGTAACCGGGCGGCCAGGGTGGCGTCCAGAACCGCCAGGGCCCACGCCAGTGACTGCCGGTCGTCCAGAAGGCGGGCGCCGCCCTCGGAGCGACGGCCATCATCAGTGACCACTTCCACATGGGCGTGGCTGACCGGCACTTCCCCCAGGAAATACAGGTCGTTCAGGGCTGAGTCCGGCAGCTTCAGCAGGCCCAGCCCGCTCTGGGGCAGAGTCAGGTCTTTCACAGTGCATTGCCCGGCAATGTTGGTGGCCAGGGTCTCGGCCTGCTCGGCAGGCAGTGCCGACCAGTAGCGAAGCCACTGGTTGCGGGCAGGCGGCCAGTCTGCTGCGGACGTATGGTGGGTCATGGTCGCGGTTACTCCTTGTTATTCGGATATCTATACATGTCGGGTAATCGTTGATCCGGCGTGCGGTCAGATCATCCGGGCGCGGATGCGGGCCGAAAGCTGATCCAGCACAAACACGAACAGGAAAATGGCGATCAGAATGGTCATCACATGGCCGTAGTCGTACATGTCGAAGCGGCCTTTGAGTTCCTGGCCGATACCACCGGCACCCACCAGCCCCACCACCGTTGCCATTCGCAGGTTGCGGTCGAGGATGTAGGCGGTGTAGGCCACGTACTGGGGCAATACCTGGGGCATCACCGCATAGAGCACGGTTTTGATCTTGCCCGCGCCAATGGCTTCCAGCGCCTCCTGGGGCTGTTTATCGGCGTTCTCGATATCCTCGGCGTAGAACTTGCCCAGAAAACCGGCCGCATGCAGGCCCAGGGCAAGCACCCCGGCGATGGGGCCAAAGCCGTAGGCCAGCACCAGAAACAGCGCGACGATCAGTTCCGGCACCGAGCGCAGAAGGCTGATAAAGCCCCGTGCCAGGGTGTAAGTCACGCGGTTGGGGGAATAGTTGCTGGCGGCAAACCACGCCAGGGGAATCGACAGGCTGACCGCCAGAATGGTGCCCCAGAGGGCGATCTCCAGGGTTTCGATCATCTTGCCCATCACGGTTTTCAGATAACCCAGCGGTTCGTAGAGCACTTCTGTGGTTTCGGTAGCGCTCTCGAGTTGGAGGGTTTCCTCGTTAATGCGCTGGGTGGTGGTTTCCCGGGTTTCCACGCGGGCGAACCAGGACAGGTCGTCAGGATTGAAATCGTTCATTCGTCCGATGTCCTCGGACGTGGCCAACTGCGGCGGCCACATGGAGTCGGCCACTTTGCTCAGGCCGCGTACCACCTGTGATTCGTCGTTCAGGCCTACCAGGTTGCCAACGGCCTGGGTGGTCATGGTCACCATGCGGTCCATCTCGGTGCGGTGTCCGGTCAGTATCAGCAACGCGAAGATCAGGATCACGATGACCACGTGCTTCAGGCGGAATGGCTGATCAAGACGCCACTGCAGTCGCGCGCCCTGGGGCGGTACGGGAATGGGACGAGTATTCATCACATACCTCCGGCGGCTTCGAGTTCCGGAGTGTCTTCCCGGGAGGTGTCGGGCTCGCCATCGCCCCAGTCAGCGTTCTGGTAAAGCCTGTTCAGGCGCTGGTCGTCGAACTCGTCCGGAGCACCGTCGAAGACGATCTCACCGCTGCGCATGCCCACAATCCGGTCACCGAATTCCCGGGCCAGATCCACCTGGTGAAGGCTGCAGACAACCGTGGCGTTAAGTTCGCGGGCGGCGTCTTTAAGCAGGGTAAGAATGTCCCGGGATATCTGCGGGTCCAGGCTGGCTACGGGTTCGTCTGCCAGCACAACCTTCGGGTCCAGCATGAAGGCACGGGCGATGCCCACCCGCTGCTGCTGGCCCCCGGACAGTTCACCGGCGCGGCGATGGAGGTGTTCGGGTTTCAGCCCGACGCGCTCCAGATAGTGGCAGGCTTTTTCCCGTTGCTGCGGGTGAAACCAGCCGCACAGGGCGCGAGCCAGGGAGACATCCGGAAGCGCCCCCGACAGAACGTTAGCCGCCACCGAGGCGCGGGTCGCCAGGTTGAAATGCTGGTGAATCATCGCGACTCTTTTGCGGATGTCGCGCTCGTTGGCTGGGGTCAGTTCGACGCCGTCGACGTGGACCGCACCGCCCGTGGGCCGAACCAGGCCGTTGACGGCCCGCAGCAAGGTGGACTTGCCAGCGCCGGATGGCCCAAGGATGACGCAGAATTGTCCCTCCGGCACTTCCAGGTCAACGCTGTTCAGTGCGCGGGTGCCGTCTGCCCAGGTTTTGTCGATGGTGCTGAGCTTTACCATGGGTTGTGGTGTCTGGTTCATGTTCGTTTCTCCTGTTGAATGCCTGCGCCTCTTTCCCAACGCCTGAACGTCTTCAGAGGGCAGGCAAACCTCGGTTGGCTCAGCGTTTGTTGCTGGCGGCGAGAATGGACTGCTTAACGTCGCGGTTGACGGCGTTCAGCATGTCGCCGACTTCGGCCATGGTTTCTTCACTGACGTCGCTGGTGTACCGGTCAACGCGCTTGCCGCCATAGCCACGGATCTGCTCCGGCTTGATGCCGGGCATGGTGTGAACGGTGTTGAAGGCTTCCTGAAGCCGGGATTTGATATCGGCATTCACTTCAGGCTGGATGGACAGTGGCGGATAAGGCAGGGGGGCACTTTTAGCCACTACGGTGATTTCACTGCCGTTAATAGCACCGGCATTCAGGGCTTTTTCGTAGGAATCGAAAGAGGCGCCGCCGACATCCACCAATCCCTGGGACAGGGCGGACAGCACGTTGGCGTGGCTGCCCGCCATGTTGACGCTGGCGGTGTCGCTGGCGGGGTCAATGCCTGCGCGAAGCATCATCGCAACCGGAATATTGAAGCTGGAGGTGGAGTTGATATCACCCAGGGCGATTCTCTTGTTTCGGATGTCGGCCATGTTCTCGATGCCGCTGTCGTTGCGGGCAAAGATACCGGAGTAGTAAACCGATTTGCCCTTGCTGACCGCCATGGCCAGAAGGTTGGCGCAGCCCCGGTCATGAGCTTGCAGATAGCTGACTGGTCCGAACCAGGCGATGTCAGCGGAACCGTTGCACATGGCTTCAACCACTGCGCCGTAGCTCTGGCCGACTTTTATTTCAAAGCTCAGCCCAGTGGCTTCCGAAACGGCATTGAAGATGGGCTCAAAGTCTTTGCGGGTGCCGTCTTCGGTGCCGCCGTCGGCGGGAATCAGAACGACCCGCAGTGGTCGGTCGCTGGAGCCGTCATTGGCAGCGGCGATGGCAAGGCTTGAGCCGAGCATGGCAATGGCGGCTATAACGGATACCGCGTATTTGAGAAGAGTGTGCAGTTTCGGATACATTACGTGAGCTCCCGTGGGGTTTGTATTCAGGTATTCGACCGTTAGCAGACAGTCATGGCTTGATGCACAGTTGGATCCGGTCTGCGCGAAACCGGGTAATCACGTACTCGAGCGGGGTCAGATCCTGCTCATGCACGTTGGTACTCTTTACCCGCAGCACGGGCTGGGTTCTGGGCATCGCCAGAAGCCCTGCGTCATCGCCCTGCGGGAGCATCGTTGTTACCAGACTCTGTACACGTTTGAGCGAGCAGCCGTAGTGCTCAGCGATAAACCCGTGCAACGACCCCCCCTGATAGTCGTCCCGCACCAGCGGAAAACGTGCCTCCGGCAGAAAATGCGAGATCACGCAGAAGGGCGATCCATCCACCGTTCGCACGCTTTCAATCCAGATCACCGGCTCCCCCACCTCAATCGCCAGGCGTTCGGCCACCCGCTCAATGGCGGGCAGCACCTGTTTGCGCACTACACGCCCGCCGGTAGCCGCCCCCATGGCCGTCAGGTTTTCGGTAAAGCGGGTGTCGGAACTCAGGGGGTAGTCGATCTGGTTGTTGATCACGAACACGCCTCGGCCGTGTTGGCGCTCCAGCAGACCATCGGCGACCAGAAGGTCGATTGCGCGTCTCAGGGTGTGGCGGTTCACGCCAAAGCGATCGGCCATCTCGTTTTCTGAAGGCAGTATGTCGCCGGGGGCGTACTGGTTCAGAACATCACGCTCCAGGTGCCGGGCTATCTGCCGGTAAAGTGCGTGGCCGGTTTCGCGTTGCAGGTTGTAGAGGCTCATAGGCATGTCTATACAAGTTAGGTTGCCTACGACGTTAAGGGATCTTTGTGACAGTGCCGTGATGGTTTTGTGAAGGTGGGGTGTCTCGGATTCATCGGGAAGTTCACGACCCGGACATGAACAAGGCGGATCTATTCAGGGAGGCACTGAACTGTTGGTGGCCTTGATGTTGCGGGATGAAGTTCTGACGCATTCCATGGTGGTGGGTGAGCTGGCTTGCGGTCTTGTGGATATGTCCCTGCTCGCATCCACCCTGATGACTCCAGGCGCCAATCTCTGGACGCTGGACAAGCGCCCGGCAACGCTGGCGCCGCGGTTTGATATCGCTTTTGATGTCCGTCGTTGATGACACTGTTATACCCGGTATGGTTGATCAGCTCACCATAATCTGACCGCGGTTTCATACCATAGTTTGACCCGTGTCGGCTCCAACTTGGTTGCTATGACCACAAAGCGGACCTTTTGCGCCACCTAAAACAGCGCTTTCACGCGCTCCATTTTCACAAACAGATACTGTATAAATGACGCTATGTTGGCATTGGCTGCTAGTTTGCATTTATTGCCGGTGATGTCCTGATAGCGCTCGATGGTAAGACGATTCGCGACTATGAGTCGGCAGCCAAGATTTTGGGCGCGGTTCCGGGGGAAGTCCATAGCCGTTTTAAAACCGTCCGTGGAAACGGGGTAGAACCCAAGATTGGCGGCAAAGGCGTTGAGCCCGACAGAGTACTGAGTGACGATGAAATTAAAGCACTAGCCAATCAGATCCATGTTGATCTATTGATATCAACGCTCACAAGCAGCGGACGTCCTCACAAGGTATGTCCGGCGAGGAAGATACTTGACGCGTGCGCTGTGAGGGCGAGTAAACGATCCTGATCATTTGCCCCTGTCCAACTGATTAAGCAACAAGGCTTCGAAGCCCTCTGCTGGCAAAGCTTTGCTGCATAGATAGCCCTGCCATTGGTTACAGCCAAGTGCCTGCAAAAAATCCAGCTGTGCTTGTGTTTCAACACCCTCTGCAATCACATTCAGACTGAGCTTGTGGGCCAGCGCTATGATGGCGGTGACAATGGAAGCATCGTCTTGATCCATGGTGACATTTTGAACAAAGGAGCGATCAATTTTTATTGTATCAATGGGTAGGCGCCTGAGTTTACTTAACGACGAGTAGCCCGTTCCAAAATCATCGATAGAAATCACAACGCCGGACTCTCTGAGTTTTGTCAACATTGCGGTGGCATGCTGCATATTGTGCAGAAACACGCCTTCAGTTAACTCCAGTTCCAACCATTGCGGCGCCAATCCGGTTTCTTTCAGGATGTTGTTCACAATATCAGCCAAATCGCCCTGTTCGATTTGGCGCATCGATAAGTTGACCGCTATGGGAATTGGCGGGTAGCCGGCTTGTTGCCAGGCCTTATTCTGGGCGCATGCCTCCCTGAATACCCATTCCCCGATATCGAGCATCAGACCGGTTTCCTCCGCCAGAGGAATAAACTGGTCAGGCGGTATGAAACCGTATTCCGGATGATGCCAGCGCAACAGCGCTTCCATGGAGACAATCTGGCCACTGGCACAATCCAGCTGTGGCTGATAATGCAGTTCGAGCTCGTCGTGCTTTATGGCGTTGCGCAGGCTATTTTGAAGGTCTGAGCGGGCATTGGCCTGAGCACCCATCTCGGACGAATAGAATTGGTAATTATTGCGGCCAAACTGTTTAACCTTGTACATAGCGGTATCGGCATTGCGCAACAAGAGCTCAACACTCTCGCCATCGTTCGGGTACACGGATATCCCTATACTCGCGCCAATAAAAAACTCCCGACCGCCGAGCAGATACGGTTGGGACAGTGTCTGAACAAGATTATTGGCGATCATGGCAACAGCGTCTGGCTCTGCAATATCGAGTAGGGCCAACGTAAATTCATCACCCCCCAGGCGTGCTACGGTATCGCTTTTTCGCACAGAGTTGATGAGTCGGTCGGCCACCATTCGCAACAACTCATCACCTTCTGCGTGCCCAACCGTGTCATTGACATTCTTAAAGTGATCCAGGTCCACAAACAGAACAGCCAGCAACTGCTTGTGGCGCTCAGCGTACGCGATGGCCTGCTGTAGTCGATCCTGAAAACACGAACGGTTGGGAAGATTGGTTACGGTGTCGTAGTTAGCCAGTTTCTGTTCGTGCGCGCGTGCCACTTCCAATTCTTTGTAAGCCTTAGCTAACTCTCGCGACTCCTCACGCGCAACTTCGGCGATCGCCGCCTTGGCGGCCAGCTTCTTCTCCTTTTCAGCGCGCTGCTCAAGCTCGTCAAGCAGTGATTGAAGCTCCTCATTTTTCCGTTGCACCTCAATGAGCAATTCAGTTTTGGAGAAGCGGCCAATCTGTTCTTTCTGCTCGTTAACAAAACGCTGTGTGGGCCTGAAGGCAAGATCCGGCATATATTTGAATGCAGCAAAGCGTTGTTGGTTTTTCCCAGAGTGAATCAGGCTCGCGTCATCAAAGAAACCATCCGTCCTTTCAGAAATCACAAAGGCCTGCTCTGGTGT
>Ga0307973_1000780_pt1 | contig 15833 bp, 16 predicted proteins | sample OrgLakmetagen782_FD_201837 | JGI IMG/M metagenome (GOLD analysis project Ga0307973, IMG submission 201837) | Saline water microbial communities from Organic Lake, Antarctica - #782 | ecosystem: Environmental > Aquatic > Non-marine Saline and Alkaline > Saline | place: Antarctica: Organic Lake...
CTACTGGTTCAAAGGGCAGTATTGAACGCCGGTAAACCAGCAATAACCGACTGGCAAAGCGGTTGCTGATACGTCCTGATTCATTGGGGTGTTTAGGCACGGCTTTGTTCATCTGTGATGGGCTTGCGCACACCAGCCGTGGTCGTGCTTAATGGCTCCCATTCATTGGGAGCCTGTTTATGCTGAGTTATCTCCATGCCTTTCACGCTGGCAATTTCGCCGATGTGCACAAGCACGCGGCGCTGGTGCTGGCGCTGAATATGATGCAGGCAAAAGCGTCTGGTATTGCTTACATTGACACCCATGCAGGCAGTGCGCTTTACGATCTTGATGATGAGCGCGCCCGCAAAACCGCCGAAGCCGATGCGGGTATCCGCAAACTCTGGCCTAAGATGGACAGCCTGGCGGCGCCGGATTGGCAGCTGCTGCGCCCGTATTTGCAGGAACTGAACGGCGGGGCGAACCTGCGCCAGTATCCGGGATCGCCCGCCTGGCTCGGTCACTTTCTCCGCGGACAGGACAACCTGAGTGCGTTTGAACTGCATCCGGCCGAAACCAGCAGTCTGAACCAGTGGGCTTCTGGAAAACGGTTGAGAGTGATTCAGCAAGACGGTCTGGCCGGGCTGTTAAAAGTGCTTCCACCTCGTCAGCCACGTTTGTTAGTGCTGGTTGACCCATCCTATGAAGTAAAAACCGACTATACCGCCGTCGCCGACACGCTCGGCCGTGCCTGGCACAAATGTCGTCACGGGGTGTTTCTGGTCTGGTACCCCATTCTGACTTCTGGCCTTGAGCAGAGTTTGCTAGACGGCCTGAGGGCGGGCCCGGTTCGCAAAATCCTGCGCAGCGAAGTGCGACTGCATAAGCAACCGGAGCGCGGCATGGTGGGTTCGGGCATGCTTGTTATTAATCCACCTTGGGGAATGGATGAAAGGCTGTCGGCGATGATGAGTGATTTGGAGCCGGTTGCGCGGCTGGGCCTGGGGCAGCAGATGGACTGGCTGGTTTCTGAATAGCACCGCATAAGTAAGCTTTCAGGCTATGATGTGGGCTGTTGAGCCTTTGATAATGATTAACGTACGGGAGAACCAGTGGCCAAGCACAAGCCGAAGCAGGGGGATAGCGAAAGCGAAAAAAACAGCGGTGTTAATAACAGTTCGGTGCTGCCGGGTGGATTGATTCCGGTAGAGAAGTGGGCGCGGGCGGAAGCGTCGGTGAAGCGCTCCGTGACGGGAAGCTTGACGCACTGGGTCGGACAGCTCAAAGCCACTATTTCCCGACAGGAGCAGGCGTTTGAAAGCCTGGATGACCTACCCGAACTGAACGACAAGCAACTGCACCGCATGGCGCCCGGGCCGGATCGTAAAGATCATGCCCAGGCTTTTGTTGATGCGGTTCTAGTGCTGCGCGAGCAGGGCCATTGTCGGCGACCGGTGGTGTTACTGGTCGCACCGCCATTTTCCGGAGTATCGCGGGCGCTTCGATATTTTCCTGAATGCAGTCTGGGTTCGAATACCGAATCAGCACAGGCCATTGCTCCTGCGACTTCGGCCTATCACTTGATTCTGCCGCCCGATAACCTTCTGATGAGCGAGGACGCGGCGCGTGAATGGTGGCAGCAGCAGCCGTTAGACAGGCCCTGGGTGATCAGCGAGCTGGCCGCTTTCTGGCGCCGCCATGGCAGCGGTCTGGCGCTGGTGCAGGAGCTGTTGCGGCGAGTTGCACAAAACAGTGCTGGTGAAGGCGTTATTGGTTGCAGCAGCTGGTGCTGGCAATTCTGGAGCAGCTATTATCCCGATGCTCAGTTTGCACCCTGGATGCCCGCCCCCATGACCACCGAGCGTTTGGGTGCCTGGTTACAACAGCAAGCCTGTCATAACCACGATGAGGTACCGGTTGTGCGAATGGCCACCGACGGTCTGTACGTGCTGCCACTGGAGCCAGAGGAAACCGATGACGAGCCGCGGAAAAAGCGCAAGCACAGCGATTTGCTGCGTAATCTGGCCGCGGACTCTCGCGGAATTCCGGGCATCGCTTTGTCGATCTGGCGCCGTGTCCTGCGTGCTCGCCCGGAAGCTGACGCGGAAGATGGGGAGGAGGACGGTGATGAACCAACCTCCAATCAACACCCGGAAGAGAGCCCCCATTGCTGGGTGGTGCCGCTCGACAAGTTAAGCCTTCCGGCCATACCTATTAGCAGTGAGCGTAATCTGGGCTTGGTGCTGCACGCCCTGTTGATTCACGATGGTCTCAACATTGCAGGTTTGAAACTGGTGACCTCTATGCCCGAACCGGATTTGAGCCTGGCCCTGGCCCGCCTCTCGCGGGCCGATATCATTGGATGTGATCCGCCCGGCCAGGATGCGGCTTTTGATCTGCGTCGGCCAGCACAACAATCGGCGGCCTATCAGGAAATGTCGCCCGATGCTTTTTGGCGAGTCGCGCCGCTGGGTTACCCCAGCGTTCGCCGGCATTTGCAGAACTGGGGCTTCCCGGTTGACAGCTTCTGAATCTGGCACTGAGTAAGGGGAGAACTCGCAATGATGGAAGGGCTCGGAATAAAAGATGCGTTAGACAGCATAACCACGCAGGCGCTTTGGCAGGCGCTGATATTGATTGTGATGGCATCGCTGCTAACCTGGGCTGTACAGAAGGTTTTCCCGCGCATAGCGGCCAAACTTGGAGGCAAGCCACGGCTGTATTTGTTGGCGTCGGTGCCTCTACTGCGTCTGTTGATTATTGTCATCACGGTGATTCTGGTGGTGCCGATTCTGGTGACGCCGTCTTTTGAAAATATGGTAGCTATTTTCGGGGCCTTAGCGCTGGTTCTGGGCTTTGCATTCAAAGAATACGCCAACAGCCTGATTGCGGGCATTGTTACCCTTTACGAAATGCCTTATCGCCCTGGTGACTGGATAGAAATTGACGGCCAGTACGGCGAAGTGCGTGCTATTGACACTCGTGCGGCCAAACTGTTAACACCCGACGACACGCTGATTATTGTACCCCACAGCAAGCTGTGGAGCTCGCTGATCGCCAATGGCAACGATGGTTCTGATAACCTGATGTGCGTTGCCGAGTTTCACCTGCAACCTCACCACGATATGGCGCGGGTAATGACCCTCCTGCGCACCGTGGCCTTCACCCATCCGCTGACAAAAACCTGGAAACCGGTACTGGTTGTGGTGTCTAACAAGCCTTGGGGTATGGTGTACAGGCTCAAAGCCTATCCGATAGAGCCCAGCGCCCAGTTTCGATTCATCAGTGAGCTGACAGCCACTGGTGCGCAGGTTATGGCCACCGAAGGCGTTGGATTTGTGTCTGCGCCGGTGACCGGTAAATGAGCCAGGTAAGTCGCCGGGCGCTCGTTAGGGCATCAAAGCGTCAATTCGGTTGCGAATGCTCGGTTCGCTATTGTAGGCGATTGCGATGGCGTTATAGGTGTCAATATCCATATTCTGACTTTCAATAATCTTTGCCATTTGAGCATTCACTTCTTCGCCCAGTCTTTTGACATCGGCATCAGACTCGGCGCCGTCAATGCGGTCTTTGTAATCATTCTGTAAATTGCGAATCTGTTGCTGTGCATTCACGAATCTGTGTAACTGCGCATCGTTGTAAAACGTCGTGTGTGTGCCAGCCGCTGCCGGATCGCTGAAACCTTCAGTAATTTCCTCAATCGCTGGCGTCTGCTGAGCCATGGCGCTGGCAGCACTGAGTAGGCTGACGAGCACTGTGGTGGTGAGAACGCTTTGAATCCGTTTGTTCATGGCGCTAGCCTCCGGTTAGGTTACAAAGCCAGGCATAATGCTGTCACAAGGTGATATTGTTGGCAAATTAACGACCTGTATAAGGCCGGTAGGGATGGGTATACTGCTATGCCTATAGTACGGCATCAAAGCCGCGGTGAGAGTTTAAACTATGACCAATCAAAAACAGGCCATGATGTACGGCCTTGCCACGGTATTACTGTGGTCCACCGTGGCCACCGCGTTCAAGTTGGCACTGGCGGATTTGTCCCCGCTGCAGCTGTTGTTAATTGCCTGTGTGGCCTCTATTTTGGTGATGGGCACCATTCTGGTGGTTCAGGGCCGCTGGAGCTTGGTGTTCCAGCTTCGCCGCGGGCAGTATGCGCAGTCATTTATGATGGGTCTGATCAACCCGTGCCTGTACTATTTCCTTCTGTTTGGCGCCTTTGACCGCCTGCCGGCTCAGGAAGCCCAGCCCATCAATTACACTTGGGCGCTGGTGTTGGCTTACCTGTCTGTTCCGTTTCTAGGTCAGCGCCTGCGCGGGCGCGATATCGCGGCCGGGTTGGTGTGTTACGCCGGCGTATTTGTGATCGCCACCCGTGGCGCGGTAACCGACCTGAGCTTTTCAGATCCGATGGGGGTGGCCTTTGCCGTTGGCAGTACCTTGGTATGGGCCAGCTATTGGATTATTGCCACCCGCGACACCCGCGACCCGGTGGTGGGCCTGTTTCTGAATTTTCTATTTGGTTTGCCGGTAATCGTTGCAGCCGCTGTCGCCACCGACAGCCTGTATTTTCCGCTGACGGGTTCACTGCTGGCGGCCGGTTATGTCGGCGTGTTTGAAATGGGCATTGCGTTTGTGCTTTGGTCTTACGCCATGAAAAAAGCAGAAAACACAGCGAAAGTCAGCAATCTTATTTTTATATCGCCGTTTTTGTCACTGGTGTTTATCTGGTTTATTTTGGGTGAGCGAATTTTGCCGTCTACTTACGTAGGGCTGGTACTGATTATGGCCGGCTTGGGGTTGCAACAGAAAAAAGCCGCGCTGAAACAGGACGCCGCCGCAGGAGTTGTGAGCGGTGGTGGCTGAGTGGTCGGTTTACCTGGTGCGAACCGCCGCTGGCGCCTTGTACACCGGGGTGTCTACCGATGTGGAACGGCGTTTTGCTGAGCATCAAGGCGGTGCCAGAGGTGCCCGCAGCCTTCGCGGCAAGGGCCCGCTGGTTCTGGCGTTTCAAAGCTGTGTTGGTGGCCGGGGCCAGGCCATGCAGCTGGAGTGGAAAATCAAACGCTGGCCCAAAAATCGTAAAGAGGCGCTGTGCAATGGCCAGCTTACGCTGGACGACTGGCTTCCCGACCAGTAAGGTTTCGTGAGCTTAAAGGCGCAGAACGTAACGCCCTCAACGAATGTTTCTTACTCACCACAGGTGTTTAGCCCCTCGTGTACTGGAAAACAGATACTATAAAAATACCCGACTGGGACCGCAACTCGTTGCTGGACAGGCTGGAAGCGTTCGAACCGGAAAACGATCGAGAGCTGAGCCGTGAAATGGTGGCTTACTGTCATTTTTATGGGCTGGACCTTTGGGTAGAACATTCGCAGGTGGAATACCACCAGGGCTATGTGAATTCCGGCAAGCATCAGGTCATGGTGCACTATTACCGCACCGCAGCCACAACACACTGCCGTGGAACGGTGTTTGTAATGCATGGTTACTTTGATCACGTAGGGCTTTACACCCAGCTGATAGACCGCTGCCTGGGGGAAGGCTTTGATGTGCTGGCGTATGACCAGCCAGGCCATGGGCTTTCCAGCGGCACGCCGGCGGCGATTGGCAGTTTTTTGGAGTACCAGCAGGTGCTCAGCGATGTGACGGAAAAGGTGCGACAGAAAATTCGCGGGCCCTGGTATGCCGTGGGGCAGAGTACGGGCGGCGCTATACTGATTGACTATCTGCTGTCGAACCATCACACCCAAACCACATCAGAGTTTCGCAAAGTGGTTTTACTGGCGCCGCTGATCCGCCCCGCCGGCTGGGTCAAGGCCCGCGTTTTGCATACGGCGCTGAAGCCGTTTGTCAGCCGTTGGCGCAGGGTATTTAGCGCCAACAGCGGCAATTCGGAGTTTTTGAGATTTTTGCGTAAGGTCGACCCGTTGCAGGCCCGCGCTGTTCACGTTGACTGGGTTTCGGCATTGCGTCAGTGGGTGCCTCATATTGAGTCTGCGCGCCCGGTTGAGTTCGATATAACCGTAGTCCAGGGTGAAAAAGACCTGACCGTAGATTGGCCCCACAATTTGCGAATTATTCGTAACAAGTTTGCCCGGGTTCATGAAGTCAAGTTGCCACGGGGCCGGCACCATTTGGTCAACGAGGCCCACGATTTGCAAGCAACGGTGTTTAACACCATTATCGATACATTCACGACAGATGTGTGAACACGCTGTCGCAGACCCATGGAATTAAGGAACACGCTGTGAAAAAAACCATACTTGCGGTAACACTGGCCAGCCTGACGCTTGGCGGCTGTATGACATACGACCCATACACCGGCGAACAGAAAACATCGAATGCCACCAAGGGTAGCGTGATTGGCGCACTTGGCGGCGCCGCTATTGGTATGGCTACCTCCAGCAAAAGCGATCGCGGCAAAGGTGCGCTGATTGGGGCTGCCGCCGGCGGCGCTCTGGGTGGCGGTGTCGGTGTGTATATGGATCGTCAGGAAGCCCAGTTGCGCCAACGGCTTGAGGGTACTGGGGTGCGCGTGGTGCGCAACGGCGACCAGATTGAGCTAATTATGCCAGGCAACATTACCTTTGATTTGAATCAGACCAGTGTTCGTTCGCAGTTTGCCGGAACTCTGGAATCCGTTGCCACTGTGCTGAACAAGTTTGATCAAACCGTTATTCAGATTGAGGGGCACACCGACAGCCAGGGCGCAGACAGCTACAATCAGCTGTTGAGTGAGCGTCGGGCGTCATCGGTTCGTGACTTTTTGCTGAATCAGGGCATTGAGTCCAGGCGTACCCGCGCCGTGGGTTACGGAGAGCGTTCCCCGGTAGCGTCTAACGGCACCGAGTCTGGTCGTGAGCAGAACCGTCGCGTTGAACTGACGCTGGTGCCTATGGGCTAACGCCGTTGCCCGCGCGCTAACGCGCCAGAGTCAGGTTCAGACCCCGGATTAGAGTTAGTGTGCCAGCGCTTTGGCTAGCCAATCGGCCAGACGCTGGGCCCGCGGTGACACCGTATCACCGGGAAGCCGCAGGCACAGTGTGTCGCGGGTTTCTATAAAGCCCCAAGGCGCCAGCAGGCGCCCGCTGCGCAGGTCTTCCTCCACCAGATATTGCGGCGCTATTGCCACGCCCAGCCCCACCAATGCTGCCTCCAGCATGTAATTTAAATGTTCGAACGATTGTCGTATCGGCAAACTCTGCGTATCTAATTGCTGGTGCTCGCACCATTGAGGCCAGGCTTGCGGCCGTGACAGGGTTTCCAGTAGCGGCAACTCCAGCAGGGCGCTCGCTGGCGTGCCGGGGTTGGCGGGGGCCAGCCCGGGGGCCATCACCGGTCCGATTCGTTCAGGGCCCAGAACAATCAGGTTCTGCCCCGCGGGCGCAGGTGCTGAGGTAAAGCCCAGAGCTGCGTCTACCCCTGCGGGCAGATGCAGCTCTTCGTCGGTGGTGGTCAGGTGAATGTCCAGACCGGGGCAGTCCTGGCGCAGCCGGCCCAGGCGCGGAATAAACCAGCGCGCCAGAAAGCTACCCGAGCAGCTCAACACCAGGGGCGCATTACGGGCCTCTCGCCGCAGGCGCTCGCAAACCTGTTCCAGCTGTGAGAAAACCGAATCCGTGGTGGCGAACAGCTGGTGGCCTGCGACGGTTAAGGCAATGCCGCGGCCCTGGCGCTCGAATAACGCGATGCCGAGTTGTTGTTCAAGCTGACCAATTTGTCGGCTAACGGCACCGTGAGTCACGTTAAGCGCTTCAGCGGCACGGCTCATGCTTAGCAGGCGTGCCGCAGCATTAAAGGCGCGCAGCGCATTCAGCGACGGTAAAGGCAGGTTGGCATATTCCATAAATTGGTTACTTTTTCTCACAGGTTAGTGCAATTTTATCGATTTCCCCCTGTGTTGTCCTGCTTTACACTGGATCTCAATTAGAAATCGAACAGACATCGAATCAGCGTAATGGAGTCAATCGCATGAGCACAGCAACCACGCTACGACAGGGCCCGGATATCAACGGCTTTTTTGGTCATTTTGGTGGCCGTTTTGTGGCCGAGACCCTGATGCCGCTCATTCTTGAGCTGCAAAAAGAATACGCAAGTGCACGCAACTCAAAAGACTTTATTGATGAGATGGACGCGCTGCGCCGTGACTTTGTCGGCCGCAAGAGCCCGCTGTATCTGGCCGAACGGTTAACCGAACAGCTCGGCGGTGCGAAAGTGTACCTGAAGCGCGAAGACCTTCTGCACACCGGTGCTCACAAGATCAATAATTGCCTGGGCCAGATTTTGCTGGCCAAACGCATGGGTAAAACCCGTATCATCGCGGAAACCGGGGCGGGCATGCACGGTGTGGCAACCGCCACCGTGGCTGCACGCTTTGGTATGGAATGTATTGTGTACATGGGCAGTGTCGACATTCACCGCCAACAGCCCAACGTGCAGCGCATGCGTTTGTTGGGCGCCAAAGTCATTCCGGTCACCAGCGGTGCAGGCACTCTGAAAGATGCCATGAACGAAGCTCTGCGTGACTGGGTTACCAACGTGGCCGATACTTTTTACATCATTGGCACAGTAGCAGGTCCGCATCCCTATCCGGCCATGGTGCGTGATTTTCAATCGATTATTGGCGAAGAAACCCGCGAGCAGATTCTTGAGCGCGAAGGGCGCCTGCCTGACACCCTGGTAGCCTGTGTGGGTGGCGGTTCAAACGCCATGGGCCTGTTTCACCCGTTCCTGGACGATGACAGCGTAGCCATGGTGGGTGTTGAGGCCGCCGGTGAAGGCTTGGATAAACGCCATGCTGCCAGTCTGAAAGGTGGCACTCCTGGCGTATTGCACGGCAACCGTACTTTCCTGTTGCAATCCGCTGACGGGCAGATTCAGGACGCCCATTCGATTTCTGCCGGTCTGGATTATCCGGGCATTGGCCCCGAGCACGCCTGGTTGAATGATATTGGCCGGGTCAGCTACGCCGCCATTACTGATGACGAAGCTCTGGAAGCCTTCCACATTCTGTGCCGTATTGAAGGTATTATTCCTGCGCTGGAAACGGCCCATGCTATTGCCTACGTGATAAAAGTGGCCCCGACATTGCCGCAGGATCATTTGATTGTTATCAACCTGAGCGGCCGCGGTGATAAAGATATGTCTACTGTCCTTGCCGCCATGGATGCCAGTGCTGAAAACGCTGAGAAAGACGCTGGAAAAGACGTTAAAGGGGAAGCTTGATATGAGCGCAAGTCGAATTGATCGTTGTTTTGAAGCCTTGCGCCAGCAAGACCGTGCTGCCCTGGTGACGTTTGTAACCGCAGGCTATCCGGACTATCAGCACAGCGCGGAGATTTTAAGCGGGCTGCCTGAAGCCGGTGCCGATATCATTGAACTGGGCATGCCGTTCACCGACCCTATGGCCGATGGAGTGCCCATTCAGCTCGCGAGCCAGCGGGCTTTGGCCGGTGGCCATAACACCATCAAGACCCTGCAGATGGTGCGCGAATTTCGTGAGCATAATCAGGACACACCGATTGTATTGATGGGCTATTACAATCCAATTTACTGCTACGGCGTGGAGCGCTTTCTGCACGATGCAGCAGCATCCGGTGTAGACGGCATGATTGTGGTGGACTTGCCACCAGAGCACGACAACGAATTCTGTGTGCCAGCCAACGAAGCCGGTATTCACTTTATCCGCCTGGCAACGCCCACCACTGACGCGGCCCGGCTGCCCGGTGTGCTGGCAAACACCTCCGGCTTTTTGTACTACGTTTCCAGCACCGGTGTTACTGGTTCTGCGGCACCCACCGCTGAGAAAGTGGAAAAAGAACTGGCGCGGATCCGCGAGCATACGAATTTGCCGGTGGCCGTGGGCTTTGGTATTCGTACCGCACCCCAGGCAGAGCGTATTGCGCTTTTTGCGGATGCCGTAGTGGTGGGTTCGGCTCTGGTGGAGTGCGTGGCGAACGCTGCAACCGAAGCCGCAGGTCGTGATGACGTTCTGGCTTTAACGCGGGAGTTGTCAGAAGCGGTTAGAGCCGCAAGGGTGAAATCTAGCGTTTGCTAAGAGCCGTTTTCAGCAAATTAAGGTTGTTAAAGGCCTGTGCGAGTTGGATCTCGGGCAGGCCTTTTTTATTGGCAATATAAGGCGTTGAATCTTGAAAATAAATCTTCCGCATAACGCTTGTCCATGATCCAAAAACGGCTCCCAGCGTAGTTAATTACCGTAGTGTAGTTTTTATATTGTTTTCAAGGTTGGTCGTCGGCCCAAAGGGTTTCTAAAGCCCGCGGATGGCTAATTTCAAAGTACAACAATCTTGAGGGTTAGGGACATGCTAGAGCTCGAAAGTCTATCGATTGGTCAATATGGCTTCATCGGAAATGCTTTTTCTTTTGGTCTGGCCGTTATGGCTGCGACCACCTTGTTTTTGTGGTTGATGAGGTCGACGGTTGCGCCAGCTTATCAGATGGCGATAACGATCAGCGGCCTGGTTACGGCTATTGCCGCTTATCACTACTTCCAAATCATGCTGTCATGGGACGGGGCGGCAACGGTCACCACGGGAGAGGTCGTGGCAACAGGAGAAGGGTTTAACCGAGCCTACCGCTATGTAGACTGGCTTCTGACAGTACCGTTGCTGTTGGTCGAGCTGATTTTGGTCATGAAGCTCAGCAACAGCGAAACCGTGAGCCGTTCTGTCAAGCTCGGTGGCGCCGCTGCACTGATGATCATTTTGGGCTACCCCGGTGAAGTATCGGATGAAGTCGGAACCCGGGCAATCTTCTGGATTCTGTCGATGATTCCGTTCCTGTATATCGTGCGCGAACTGGTCGTCGGTCTTAAAGAGTCGATCTCGCAACAGCCAGAAGAAGTCAAAGGCTTGATCAACGCCGCTGCTATTCTGGTGGTCGCTTCCTGGGCGTTCTACCCGATCGTTTATCTGTTACCGCTTGTTGGCGTGACTGGCGGCGCAGCTATCGTTGCTGTCGAAATTGGTTACACCATTGCGGACATCGTCGCAAAGGCCGTGTTCGGCATTCTGATTTTGACTATTGCAATTCGCAAGAGCAAAGCAGATGCAGGAAACGCAACAACCGCTAAAGTAGAACCAACCAAGTCAGCCAAAGAAGGAGAGCAGCAGGCTAAGCCCGCAAAACAAGGCGCCTAAACGCAGTTGTTGGATTTGTTTGGAATTTGACTGCTGATCGCCAGCCTTTGCGATTAATCCGGCACGGGCTTGGTCCGTGCCGGTTCCGTCTTGCCTCTCGGTAGGGACGGTTGACGCAAGAAGCGGCTTTCAGTGCTCATCTCCGTGTAGGGAGAATAACAATGGCTGTGTCCGTCTTAGGCGCCGAAGTACCTTTGAAAAAAAACGTTAGTATCAACGTTGTTGCAGTCCCATCAGCTGATAAAGCCGATTACACGCAAATGCTAGAGCGGGTGAGCGCACTGATGCTCGACGCCTTGCAGGGTGTAATGGAAGGGCCTGCGAACAGCGCCAGTCAATATCAGATCAGCACCAGGGGGAGCTTGTTGAGAGCCCGTCTGGCGCTGGCAAGTTGCAGAAGTTTTGAATGTTCACAAGACTATGCGGTTGTTGCAGCGGCTTGCTGCGAACTCATCCATAACGCATCTTTAGTGCACGATGACCTCCTCGACGGCGATCAGCTTCGAAGAGGGCAGCCAACCGTGTGGAAAAGGCACGGCCGGGGTGTTGCTTTGTGCGCCGGCGATTTGCTCCTTTGTTCGGCTTTTGCCGTGGCCTCTGGTTTGGAAGATGCCCACCAATCCTGTCTTTTGACGCAACATCTGGCGACCATGACCGGTCGGGTTATTGTTGGACAAAGCGTTGAGATTGCTCCGCTGAAACCCGGTGTTCAACCCAGGTTCAGAGCTTATATAAAAGCCGCGCAGGCCAAAACGGTCCCACTGATCCAGCTTCCGCTGATGACAGGGGCGATAGCGGCGAAGTCTGAGCCGTCGGTTCTTGACTCCATTGAGCGTTTCGCAGAGGCGGTTGGTCTGGCCTATCAGATCATCGACGATCTGGACGATCTGGCAGAGCCAGTGGATGATCTGAAAAGCAAGGTAAAATCGCTTCACCCTTTTCATGCCTGGCACCATCATCGTGGCAGACTTAATGACAGTCCGGAACTGAGAATCCAAAGGGCGACCCGCCACGCTCTGGCTGCTTTGCAGCGTGGCCGACGCCAGCTCAAGCGTCTTGAAAAACAGGTGGCTACGCCGATCACGCCCACACTAGGCCCGTTACTCATGAAATTGGAATGCAGAGCGCAAGCACATCGTTACTCTTTTGAACCAAATTGGGAGTGATGCCATGACACAACAACCACGTGGGGTTAATTCGGCGAAAACAGCGGTAGTTGTGGGAGCCGGATTCGGCGGACTCGCCGTTGCCTTGCGCTTGTTGGCTTGCGGTTACAAGGTGGACTTGCTGGAAAAGCATGCAGACCTGGGGGGCCGAGCCAGAACTTTCGAGCTGGATGGCCACAGCTTTGATGCCGGGCCAACCGTCATCACCGCGCCTTTTCTTTTTGCTGAGTTGTTTGAGCGTTTTGGCGAAGCTCTGGAAGACAAGGTGACGCTGTTGCCGGTGTCACCTTTTTACCGCATGGACTTTGCCGATGGCAGTCACTTTGACTACTACGGCACAACAGACGCGTTGGTCGCAGAGATAGACCGGCTGTCGCCGGGTGAAGGCGAACACTACCCGCAATTCCTGCAAGCCGCCGACGCTATGTATGATCGTGGCTTCACCGAGCTGGCACAACGGCCTTTCACCCGGGTTGCGGACATGTTGGAGGTTCTGCCAGACCTCATCAAACTCAGGGCCGACCGGAGTATTTACCAGTTTGTCTCCCGGTTCTTCAAAGATGAGCGTTTGCGCAGAGCTTTCTCTGTGCCTTCCCTTCTGGTGGGGGGCAATCCGTTTCAGACCTCGTCACTTTACGCCCTGATCCATGCTCTGGAGCGTAAGAGCGGCGTTTGGTATGTACAAGGCGGAACTGGCGCGCTAATCAAGGCATTGGCGGAGCTGTTTCAGCGACACGGTGGTCGCTTGCACGTTGGCCAGTCAGTTCACCATCTGGAAATGGACGGCCTGAACGTGCGCGCCGCTGTGACCGACCAGGGCCGGCGCTTTGATGCCGATCTGGTGGTGAGTAACGCGGACCCGCTCTACGTTTACGATCACTGGATTGAAAGAACCACTCGCCAGCGGCTTGCTGACAGCCACAGGGCACGCTTAAAGCAGTCTATGGGATTGTTTGTGCTTTATTTCACCACCGAGCGGGTTTACTCCGACATTGAGCACCACACGATTGTGTTCGGTGAAACCTTCCGGGAAATTTTGACCGAGATTTTTGAGCAGCGGCAGATTCCGGAAGATTTGAGCTTGTATTTACATCGCCCCGGAGCAACAGATCCGACCATGGCTCCCGAAAATGGTGATGCCTTTTATGTGCTGGCGCCGGTTCCTAATCTTCAGGGCGACCAGGATTGGGATCAGATTTCTACTGACGTTGAAGACCAAATTATCAGGATTTTGACCCAGCGCTTAATGCCGGATCTTCCTCAGCAGATCCGCGCCAGGCGCAGCATTTCGCCCACCTACTTTCACACAGAGCTGAACAGTCCTTTTGGCAGCGGCTTTTCCATTGCGCCTACGCTCACACAGTCGGCGGGCCTGCGGTTTCATAACCAGTCGCCGCGCTACCGGAACCTGTTTTTTGTGGGTGCTGGTGTGCATCCTGGTGCAGGCGTGCCGGGTGTGGTGTGCTCGGCCGGTGTGGTTGAACGCTTAGTGGCCAAAGCTTTTGAAACGAAGGCTGACTCCGAGGTGGAAACCCTAGGCGTCGCCATCAGAGGCGCGAAATGACCGGGCCGGTTGCCCAGACCAGTCTATCCGCAACCGGCGCCGATGTTTTGCGGCGCAAGGGGAAAAGCTTTTATTGGGCCGGCCAGCTATTGACGGCAGAACAGCTGGAGAGCGCCGCAAACCTGTATCAGATATGCCGAAGCATAGACGACCTGGTGGACGAGGCATCCACGCCCGCCCAGGCGATGGCAGCTGACCGGCAGCTTGGTGAATTTTACCAGGCGCTGATATCACGGCCAACATTGGCCGACGAAAAGCCCAAGCTTTATCAGCAGGCGGAATTACTGCTGGGAGAGCATCCGCTGGCGCTGAGCGCATTGGGTGATCTTGTGGATACGGTGCGTCGGGATCTTGACCTTGTCAGAATGGCGAATCAGGCCGAACTTCTTCGTTATTGCTACGGTGTGGCAGGTACGGTGGGGGTTATGATGACGTGCCTTTTGAACGCCCGCGAGCGGGAAAAAGCCCTACCTCACGCCATTGATCTGGGAATCGCCATGCAGCTGACCAACATCTCCCGAGATGTTCTGGACGACGCGCACCTGAACCGCTTGTACCTGCCGGCCGATGGGGCAGCGGGCACGATTGCGCCAGAGGACATTGTTGCGGGAAATCGAGCGGCCCGGCACCAGGCCTGGTTGGGTGCACGCGACTTGCTGGGCACTTCCGAGGCCTATTATCGCAGTGGGTGGCAGGGATTGGGTTATTTGCCGTTTAGAGCACGTTTGGCCATTGCCGTTGCGGCAAAGGTCTATCGGCAAATTGGCCGGCAGATTCTGCAAAGAGGTGAGCAGCGTTATTGGCAGAGCCGATGTGTGGTTGGCCCAGCCGAGAAGCTGAGGGTGTCGGTGGGGGCCGTTGTTCAACTGGCGGCAGGCGCAATCAACCGCCAGGCTATTAGTCACGATCAAGCATTGCATCAAAACCTGACAACCAGCCTTGAGCTGCACCAGCCTGAAAAGCGATGAGCCGTCGCCTGGAATCCGAACCTGAATCTGGACCAAAGCCTGCAAGCCAGCGCGCTGCGCTTCATGGCGAGTATGACCTTGCCATTATCGGAGCCGGATTGGCAGGGCTCAGCCTGGCCTGTTGGCTCCTGCAGTTGGCAGAAGATGGGCAGGTGAGGTTGCCCAGAGTCTGTTTGTTAGAACCCCGCACATCTTACAGTAATGATCGAACATGGTGCTTCTGGGATCTTGATCCGCACCCTTTTCGCGATCTTATTACCCATCGCTGGTTTCGCTGGCAGGTTAGCCGGGGCAATCAATCTGCTTATCAGTCTGACCCAAACGCCGCTTACGCAATGCTGCCGGCGGATGTTCTGTATCGGCATGCTTTGGCTAGAATAGAAGATACACAGGCTTTCGATTTGCACCTTGGTGTCACCGTTAGCGGGGTTGAACACACCGATGACGGCGTTATGGTGTCGGCGGATCAACGCCGTTGGCAGGCAAAGGCCGTTATAGATACGCGCCCTCCCGGTAAGGGGCAGCTGACATCGGGCGATGGGTTTTGGCAGGTCTTTTCCGGCCTTGAGATAACCTGTCCCAAGCATGGATTTGATACTTCTACGGCCACACTGATGGATTTCCAGCCCGGTTACCCGCACCCGTGTTTTTTGTACTTGTTGCCTCTGGACGAGGACCACTTTTTGATTGAATGGACCGCCTTTCAACCTGAAAAAGAGCCTGCGCCGGACTATCGCTCAGACCTCGATTCTTGGCTTGAGCGACAGGACCTGGGGTATTACGAGGTCACAAGAGAGGAGTCTGGTAGCCTGCCTATGTTACGCCTGCCAAATGTTCAGAACTCTGGTCGGGTGATCAGGGCAGGCGTTGGTGCAGGCTGGATGAGGGCCGCCACCGGTTATCATTTTGTTAGTTGCCAAAGAGGCAGCGCGGCGCTTGCCCGGCAGATTCTTGCGGCTCACGCCAGTGGCGACTGGATGCTTCAGGGCCCAACGG
>Ga0307973_1000781_pt1 | contig 15799 bp, 8 predicted proteins | sample OrgLakmetagen782_FD_201837 | JGI IMG/M metagenome (GOLD analysis project Ga0307973, IMG submission 201837) | Saline water microbial communities from Organic Lake, Antarctica - #782 | ecosystem: Environmental > Aquatic > Non-marine Saline and Alkaline > Saline | place: Antarctica: Organic Lake...
CGGTGGCAAAGGCTTGGTGAAAGAAATCCCAGGCGAAGTTATAGCCTGCAAATACTGCCCTGCCTTCGCAATTTGCACACAAAAGGATGCGCTTATTGCTGACGGCTCACTCAAACTCTGATCAAGGCACTCCCTATGTCCGATGACGTTATTAAAGTTCGACCGTTTGATGAAATGGTTCACCACCCCATGGCCGATAAACTGTCCACGATCCTGTGTGATAAAACGCAGAACACGAACCCACTGTTCTTCCGTGTCCTGGTGGCTTACTACTTTTCAGTGGTGGCCAGTATGATGCGGTGCCAGCTACAAACGCACGAAGGTGATCGCAAAATACCGGTCAACTGTTACGCCATTAACCTGGCTACCAGCGGTGCCGGTAAAGGTAAGTCCACGTCCATCATGGAAGAACAAGTCATCGGGCAGTTCCGTACTCGTTTCACTGACGAGACCTTTCCTATCCTGGCGGAAGAAAACATCCCCAAGCTGGCAAAACGTCGCGCCGATCGGAACCAAACCGATCCAGATGAAGAGTTGGATAAGGCCATCGCCGAGTTCAAGAACATAGGCCCAATGCTGTTCAGTTTTGACAAAGGCTCTGAAGCCGCCATCAAATCGGCACGGCAAAAGTTACTGATGGCCAAAGCCGGCGCCATGAACCTGCACATTGACGAGATTGGTTCCAACTTGACCGGTGCCATGGAAGCTCTAACGGCTTACCTGGAACTGTACGACGTGGGCCACATCAACCCCAAGCTCACCAAGAACTCCAAGGACAATCCTCTACAGGAGCAAATCCCAGGCAAGACACCGGCCAACGCCATGATGTTTGGCACACCGTCTAAGTTGTACAACGGCGGCAAGACCGAAGAAGAGTTTAACTCGCTGTTGGACACAGGCTTTGCCAGACGGTGCATCTTTGGTTACGTGAAAGGTCACGAACGCAATAAAGATCAGAACGTACACGAACTCTACGCCATGCTCACAGACACGGCCAGTAACGAGTACCTGGATGAAGTGGCGGATCACTTTGAAGGTCTCGCTGACATCATCAACGTCAACAAAACGGTGGTGATGAGTAAGCGGGTAGCCAAGCTGTTTCTACAGTACAAGCTCAACTGCGAAGCCATTGCAGACACGTACCCAGAACACGATGAAATGAAAAAGGCAGAAACCTCTCACCGGTTTTTCAAGGCCATGAAACTGGCCGGCACCTACGCGTTTGTGGATGACTCAGGTGAAGTCACCGAAGCTCACTTTGAGAACGCCATCAAACTGGTGGAAGAATCGGGTGAATCGTTTCACAACATCCTGACCCGTGATCGTAACTACGCCAAACTGGCCAAGTACATTGCGAACGCAGGCCGTGAAGTGACCCAAGCGGATCTGATGGAAGACTTGCCGTTCTACCCCAAGGCCAGTGGCCAGCAACGTGATCTCATGGTTCAAGCCATGGCTTACGGGTACCAGAACAACATCATCATCAAGAAAGCCTTCAACGACGGTATCGAGTTTCTACGGGGTGAAACCCTACAGAAGACCGACATTGGCGCCATGCGTGTGGCCTACAGCACAGACATTGCTGTGGGGTATCGCAACGAAACAGCGGCCTTCACCGACCTGCACAAGATGACCCAAGCCAGTGGCGTTCACTGGATCAATCACCACCTCAAAGGTGGCGATTACAGCGAAGGTCATCGCCAGGAAGACGATTGCCTACCTGGGTTCAACATGGTGGTCATCGACGTAGACGGCGGTGTGCGAATGGAAACCGCCATGATGCTGTTGAAAGAGTTCAAGTCCATGGTGTACACCACTAAACGTCACGATCCAGACAATCAACACAGGTTTCGCATTGTGTTGCCCATCAACTACGAGTTGAAGCTGGACGCCAAAGACTTCAAAGAGTTCATGGAGAACATTTATAAATGGCTCCCATTTGAAGTCGATGACGCCACTGGACAACGTGCCCGCAAGTGGATGTCCAACGCCGGCCATTATGAGTACAACGATGGAATGTTGTTGGATGTGCTGCCGTTCATACCCAAGACCGCTAAAAACGAAGACCGTAAGAAATTCGTTGATAAGCACCAGTCTCTGGACAACCTGGAACGTTGGGTCATCAACAACACCGGTGACGGTAACCGCAGTAACCAATTAATCAAATACGCTTACATCCTGTTGGATGCCGGCTTTGATTTTGACGGTGTGCGTACACGGCTTCTGGATCTCAACGACAAACTTCCCAGCAAACTTTCTGAAGCAGAAGTGATGGGCACCATTATGATAACGGTCTCCAAGGCTCTGGCCAAACGCGCTGCTTAAACTCTCCAGTCTCACAGGGGCACTCCGTGCCCTTTTGTGAATCTCGCAAGCTATAGGACACACCCATGACACAAACCTGTAACGACCACCTGGTTTTACTGGTGGGCAAATCTGCCGCCGGTAAATCCGCATCACTGAAAGACATCAAAAACCCCGAAGGTGTCTGGTACATGAACTGCGAATCGGGTTATTGATTAGCCCCGACATACGGTAACGTATGTTAGTTATCCATTGAATTGCTGGAAAGCCCTTAGAGCCTTCTGAACCACAACGCAACTGGCAACAGTAAACGTGACGGTTTAAAAATCAGAAGGATTGGGTAATCAGCAGGCAAGACACAATATGTAAGACTTCTCAATTCAAGTATGGGATGCTATATAAACACTGAGTACATTGGAGTTGCTATGGTAGACCACACTGAAAATACAGACACAGGTATATACCGTGTTACTAAAGAAGGTAAAGTTTTCACCCAGACAAAACGTAAAATCCCTTTAGTTGGTAAAGGTATGGAGTTCACCGGTGTGTTTAAACACATCCTTGAACCTGAGCGTGCGATGACTTACATCAATAACAACAGGGGCTATCTTTCTGTTGTTATTAGGCGCAAGACGCACATGATACATAGGCTTGTTGCACAAGCCTTTATACCTAACTTACTGGATAAACCGTTTGTAAATCATTTAGATGGTAACAAACATAACAATCATGTTGATAATTTAGAGTGGTGTACTACCGCTGAAAACAATCAACATGCACGGGAAACCGGGTTACATTTACAACCTAAAGGGCACAAACTGAACTACAAAAGCAGTGTCACAAAATCTAGTGCTCTGGCCAACTTGAAAGACAAATCTAAGTTGACCGAAGAACAGGTACGTTATGTACGTCAAGTCCATAAACCACGTACCAAAGATTATAGTGCTACCGCCTTAGCTGAACAGTTTGGAACCAGTGTTGTTGCTATGTGTAAGATTGTTAAAGGTGAAACTTATAAACATATTGTGTAAGCTTCAACGACTATCCCGCAAGGGAGTAGGATCAAGTGATCCGAAGCAGTGGACACCCTTAAAAGGGTGAAGATATAGTCTGGTCTTATGTGAAAGCATAAGCTGCAAGTAATGTTGCGGGGGAGGTCTAACGAGCCTCCTTGAACATATCGAAACGTTTACCTTTTCGCAGCAAGTTCAAAGAATTTGTTGTCACTGATCCCATGCAAGTGTACGAAGGGTTTCAAGCCGCAGAAGGCGATCCAACGTGCCATACCATTATCGTGGATTCCCTTACCTACATGATGGACATGTACGAATCCCTATATGTATTAAACTCTGCAAACGGGATGAAAGCTTGGGGCGACTTCGCGCAGTTCTTCAAAGTGTTGATGGCTCAACACGTTGCAGCATCCACCAAGAACGTAGTGTTTACAGCACACACACTGGATACCTTAAACGAAGGTGAAATGGTCATGGAGACCAAAGTACCCGTCAAAGGTTCCCTCAAGAACAACGGTATCGAATCGTTCTTCTCCTGCTGTGTGTCGGCTAAAAAAGTCAGATTGAAAGACTTAACCAAGTACGAATCTGACCTGCTGACCATCACCGACGAAGAGGAAATGCTCGGCTTCAAATACGTATTTCAAACCAAGCTCACCAAAGAAACTGTAAACGAACGTTTACGTGGGCCCATGGGCTTGTTCGATAACAAAGAAACGTACATCGACAACAACATCCAGTTGGTCTTTAACCGGCTGTCCGAATACTACGCCTGAGCATCCTGCATCAGTCGTTAACCCTCACACTCAAAAACCCGTAAGGATTTGCCTATGTCACTTTTAAATGCAGCAAAAATCGACGAAACCATCACCACTGAAACCGACTCCGTTGGCGGCGGCGGTGTATGGGAAACAGCTTTGTACCCTGTTGAGATCACCATGGCGTACCTGGAAAAGAAAGCCAGTGGCGCCGTATTCATGAACGTGATCTGCAAGAACGATGCCGGTCAGGAATACAAAGAAGGCTTGTGCCTTGCGTCAGGCGATGCCAAAGGCAACAAGAACTTCTACGAGACCGCCAATGGCGAGAAGAAGTACCTGCCAGGTTTCAATCACGCCAACAGTCTGTCACTACTGACCGTAGGCAAAAACCTTGCTGAACTGGATACGGACTTGAAGATCGTCAATATCTACAGCTTTGAAGCCAAGAAAGAAGTCGGTACCGAAGTCGAAGTGGTCATGGGCCTACTGGGTCAACGCGCCATCCTCGGTTTGCAAAAGCAGATCGTAGACAAGAACGCCAAAGGCGATGACGGTAAATACCACGCCACCGGTGAAACACGCGAGTCCAACGAGATTGATAAAATCTTCCGTGAGAAGGACCACATGACCACCGCTGAAATCCTGGCTCAAGCAGACGCGCCTGTGTTCTACACCACTTGGGAAAAGAAGTGGACCGGTAAGACACGCAACAAAGCCACCGCAGCCAATGACGCGAATGGCGGAACAGCCGGCGCCCCAAGTGCCGCTAAAGCCGGTGGCACTCCCAAGCCGACCAAATCCCTGTTCGGTTAATCAACCCCAGTGTCGGGGCTCTCAGGAGCCCTGACCAACAATAAGGATCAACAATGTCAGAGATTAATGTAGAAGAGTCGATCCAAGCAAAAGGTTTGACAGCGCCACGTGTAACGCCTGATCACATCAAAGCTCTGCACGGTCGTGTGAGTTATGTGTTTGATAACGTTGGCACCAGCACGTTCTGTCATGCGTTTCTGGATACGTCGTTTTACCTGGCTACCGGACACAGCGCCTGTGTCTCACCTGAAAACTTTGACCAAGCTGTTGGTGAAGACATTGCCCATCGCAACACTGAGTCACAGGTAAACCAAAAGCTGTGGCAATTTGAAGGCTATCGCCTGTACGCGCAACTCAACGGGGAGGCACCTTTCGAGTGATCCCTACTCTGAAGTTCTACCAGTGCATCAAACAGGTTCATGCAGAACCCATGCCTTACGGTGAGTTCAAAATCTCTATCCGTAAAGTACGGGACATGGGCCAGATTGATCCCATGGAGCCTGGTTACCACGTCATCTACGGCAAGGGCACCGCCAATGAGTACCACTCATGGTCACCCAAGCAATCGTTCGATGAGGGCTACCTAGAGATCCCTGCCGGTACGTCCAAACCCATCTCAACAGGCGGAGGCAAGGTCAATTGAGCGAAGGCATTCTTGCGGTAGACCCAGGGCTCACAGGGGCTCTGGTGATCATCAACAAGGCTGGAAAGTACATTGACCATTTGCACATGCCCAGCATCAAGATTGGCACAAAGAACCGTGTCAACGGCGCTGCTATCAATGCCTGGCTCAAGACCTGGCCAGGGCTTTCCCACGCCTACGTTGAGAACGTTCACAGTATGCCCACAGACGGTGCGGCCCGTGCCTTCTCATTCGGTCACTCCACAGGGGTGATCCATGGACTGATCGCTGCATCGGACATACCCATTACACTCGTGGCCCCCGTGGCTTGGAAGAAGCATTTCAATCTCACTGGAACTGACAAAGACGCAGCCCGATCCAGGGCCACTCAGTTGTTCCCTGCGCTGCGTGAACTGGATAAGAAGGGCAAAGGGCAAGCAATCGCTGACGCCCTGTTCATCGGCCTCTACGGCGCCCACAAGTACAACCAACCTCAAACCAAAGCGGCATAAACCACTCACAAGGAACCACTATGAGAACCACTATGAAAATCAATATCACGATGGATCAAGCCAGCATCGAAACGGCCATCAAGGACTACGTTGCCAAGAACGGTATCGACAGCCCTGTACAAGAAGTGAAATTCACCATCAGCCGTAAAGGCGGCACCAGTGTCGATGCGGAAATCATTTTGGGCATCGCTGCTGTGAACGAAGAAGCCATCGTACCTGAAGCCGCAGAAGTGCCGGTTAACCCCGTTAAATCCGTGTCCAAGGCAAAGCCAGAACCCAAAGTGCCTTCAAAAGCAAAAGGGTTTGAACCTACCCAACCCGTCGTCGATGACGAACCTGCGATCGACCACGTTAAAATGGAAGACACAACACCGCCGTTTGACGTGGATGCCGTCAACGACAGCACCGTTGACGAGCCGGCACAAAGCAAGTCACTGTTTGGTTAATAGGTAAACGCTATGGCATTCCTTGAAGTTATAGCTGCCCTTTTCCTCACTGGCGTCATAATTGGTATCATGCTATTCGGTGGTGTCATCGGAACGGTCCTCTACCTGGTAGGGGGCATTGCCGTTGTGTTCGTGTTTGTGTTGATTGCCATTAAAGAAATGCGCGATCGTGGAAAGCCGCAGTGAAAAGAAAGCCCCTATCTCTAGGGGCTTTCTTGTTTTACTTCATAAAGTTCATTGCCTGAAGTGGTACAGCCTCTGCTGCGGCACCTGGTAACCCGATCGCACCGGCACTGAACGGATTGCTTGACCGGTTCCAGAAACCCGACTCAACAATTGTTGGGACAGATTTGAACATGTCACTGAACAGAACCAGTGCTAACGCCCTTGCAGGGTTTTCACGGTAAAGCCTGAACAAAAACTTCTGAATCCTTATGTAGTACTTAGTAAACATCACCAAACCTGTGTCATTCAAGTATTGAATAAACCGGTGTGTCGGTACGTCATAATTTACAAACGCATCCTCCACGTACTGGATTGCTTCCTCCTTACTAAGTTGATTTTTCTCACGCTTGGTCACATGCTCATACAATGTATACCGCGCTACAAAGTCACTCATGTGCGTGGTTTGATACAGCATTTTGTACAGTTTGGTGTCGTGTGCTACAACCGCAAACTTCGCCACATCTTTTGCCACTTTAGGCATCCACTGGGTTTTAGAATCCGTGAAGCGTGTCAGCTTGGATTTGTAATTGTACCCATTTTCCTCGGCATCCACGTCCTCAACAATGGTCTGGAACAGTCCAGCTTCGATCAACTCGTTGACAGGGTTGCGCTGAATACCGTCTTTCAGTTCTGTGATCCGCGAATCCACGTCCCCTAAACCATCGGTACGCTTCAACTCTTTCATCAGTTCCAGATGTTGCAACTCTTTAAGGTCTTTTTGGTAAGCAAGTACCCCTTCAATTGCCACACGGTGCGTCTTCACAATAGACCCCAGTGGCACCCCTGCCAGCAACAGTTCCGACACGTTACTGCCAATGTTAGTTACCAGGGTGAACAGGTTTTTGATTACCACAAAGTCTTTGATCATCGTCACGATTTCCATCCACACGTTCTCAGCACGGCGGATACGCAACGCGGCTTTCTTACCCATGAAGGCTTCCATGACGGTAATGAACAACTCTTCACGCATTTTCCGTTCATCGGGATCTTTACTGAATCCGTCCGTCAAACTCTTCTTGCGGTACCCAAAGAACATGTTGTATTGATCCACCGGAACCATCAATGATGAACTTCCCCACTCACTGACAATCTCCTTACGCGTGTCGTCTGGCAGCAAACGGTACGCTTCTCGTATCGTTGGATCGTTGCTGTCTGCACTGACTTTCAAATACCGTTCTGGGTTGCTGTGGCCGTCTGCTTTGTACTGATCGTGCAACGCTTTAATAGCTTCACTGTTGGAACGTTCGGTGTTCATTTTGTCTACCAGGTTGGCAGACATAGCGCCCAACACTTCGTCCATTTTGTTATTGCGGCCCAGGATGTTCTCAGCATCCCGTACTGACGCTTCCATCATGTACCGGTAATTGACCACGCTGCCACGCTCGTTTAACAACGGAACCATGCGCTTATTGGTCTGTGTTGATGGGTTGTACCCACTGTCAGGCAGGAACATATTTTCGATGCCTTTGGACAACTTACCTGCAACAGTGGCGTTGGTTGCCGTGTTCGCAGTGCTTGTAAAGCCGGCGTTATCCGCCCGACTCAAGCCACCGTGCAACAGCGAACCGCTGGTGCCTTTACCGGTGTTTGAAAACACACCGGTTACCCAACTTTTCTTGCCGCCGTCCTCAATCACAAACAAAGTCTTTTTAACTTGATCAGGGTCTATTGGATCGCGTTCAAGCAATGGACCTTTGGTGGCACCCATGGCAATTAGGTTTTCAGCGTCTACCCCATCGGCCATCACTACTTCACGGTAAGGATTAGTGATCTCCCAGGTGTAGCCTTTCACAAAGTGAACGCTTTCATCTGAGAACAACGCTTTCTTGGCATCGTCCTTTAATTTTTTGTGAAGGCGCATAACCATCTCAACGCCACTTTGATCCCCTCGTTGGTTTTCCCGTGTCATCACCGCTGCACCCGTTTTCTTATCGGCTGTGGGCGTGTGCTGAATCGCGTACAGGCTGATAAGTTGATCAAGGTGTTCTGTAACTTCATCCACTTTCGTTTTGCTTAACGTGTTGGCTTTTGAAGTGCCGTACATCTCAGCCAGGTTACGGGCGTTCATCATCAGGTTTTCATTGCGATTGATGTTCGTCGCCATGTAGTAACCCATGTCTTTTGCACCGCGTATCCAGTAATGGCTCTGCTTACCGCTACCATAAACCAGGGCTTCGTATTTCTGGATCGCCGTGGCCAATGTCTTCGGATTGCGAACCAATTGGATCAACTCGTCCATGGAGTACTCTCTACGCAACTCAACCATATCGGTACGCAGGTTCAAACGCGTAATCGCAGCCTTGTCAGCGTCGGTCAAGTACTTACCTTCGTTTTCAAAACTGGTGAGGATGCTGTCCTGTACGTGTTCATCTACTGCCTTGCGTTCTTGCTCATGCTTGTTGGCGCCACGCAGCAAGCCATAGGCTACGGCGTTGGTGTCATTGGCACCACGGATCTCATTGACCACCGCCGATAGAATGCCCTGACGATTACGAAACATTTTGTTACGCACATCCTGCAAAACAGAGAACACGGCGTCTGCACGGTCTTTTGCTACTACTCGCATCGTGACACCCGCAGCTCTAACCAGGCTGGTTTTTGCTTCGGTAAAGAATTTACTCTTACCGATGTTGTCCATTCTGTCCCGCATACCCTCGTTAGCAGACTCAATAGCGCCTGACAAAGCAGTTGTGACTGTGGACTTGTTCCGAGCCAGTTGAGTACGGCGCTTTGCTTCTATATTAACCAACTGGTTCATCAAGGCATCCAGCTTGGCGTCAGCGTTTTGACCACCAAACGTCTGCGTCAACTTCCCGCTTACCGTGTCCATCAGTTGGCGGAACAACGTCAACAGCATGTCACCCAGTTTTTTGCCTCGCAAGCCAGTGTCTGTGCGTGCGGTTGGCACCTGCATCAAATCTCGCAAAGGCTTGTACGCCAGACCCATAGCGGCAAATTGCGTCAGGTAATTGGATTTACCGTCTGCGGTTGCTTGAGGCTTAAAGATCAGGCTGTACACATTTTTAGCTTGTTGTTTTTCCTCGTAAGTGGCCTGGGCCCAATCACCGGAGTAAAAGTCTTGTGGCTTCAAGTTGGCCTTGGTTTCTCTGAACAGCTTGCCCAGCTCTCGGTACGCGATTGAGGAACTGTCCAGTGACGCGATCATGGAGGCTTCAACCTGCTCGATCACAAACGCTTCCTGGTCTGAGATACCGATAGGCTGGCCAATGACTTTTGACACAAACGGCATGTTGCCCATCAACGCTTCAATGAATCGGTCTTCACTGCTGTAGTTGGCTCGATCCGCTACCTGATTTTTAAACGTGCCATACGGTCCGTGGATCTTATCGACGATCGTACCCAGTACCGTCTTCAAGTGATCTGTGTACTCAGCGTCGTGGGTTGTAGCCTGACGCTTACCCACTTCTTCAAACACTTGCTTGGTGGTGTAATCCTTCACAGTGTTGAAAGGATCGGCCGACCGGTTGTGCAACGTAGAACCTTTCAAGGTCTTGGTGCTGCTTTGACTGGCCATGTGGAACAGGCCGGTGGCATTGGTCACCAGTGCTTCAAAGGCGGTTGTCATACCGTCAGCCGTCTTCTGTGATACCGGCAACGTACCGATCAACAGCTTCACGACCTTCTTGGCAAAGGCTTTCCAGCCACTCTGTACCGCTTCCGCCGAAGTCGTGTCCTGAACTTCCACAACGTTCAACACGTTCTTCTGGAACTCAAAGTTAGTCATGCCCCAGGTCACAAACTCGTGCAGGTTCTCCATGGCATCGACGGACTGCGACTTCAGGCTCTCATTACCTTCCTGGTTCAAGTAGGTTTCAACAGACGCCATCAACGCTTCAAGCTCGGCTACGGTCTTCGCCGCGTCACTCTTGGGGTTGTTCTGGCCCTGGTCAATCAAGCCGGCCAACGCACGGTGAACCAGCTCGTGAATCACCACTTCTGGCTGAACCATGGAATGAATGAAGTCCGAACTCTTAATACCAATGTGTTCGTTGCCGGCATCGGGTTCATACCAGGCCCGTGAACGTGTCACAGAGCCTTCTGGCAAACCGGTTGGCGCCGTGTCACGCGTGATGTACCGGATAGGGAGATCGCCTGGTACAGACTTCCTGACCAGTTTCAACATCATGCGGTAGAACCGATCGTTGTTGGTCTTACTGGTTTTCAGACCCTCTTCCAAATGGTCAATCAATTGGCTCGCCTTCAGATTCGGCGTGCTGCTCAGGAAGCTCTCAAGCTCTGTGTCTGGCGAGTTAATGGCTTCGCCCAACACACCCCAAGGCGTCAACCGTGAACCGTTGTAATAGGTATCCAGGGAATCAACGACGGTCGCCGCTTGTGCCGGACTGACGGTGTTTCTCAATGCCTCGCCCAACAGAACGTGGTGTTCTTTCATGTACGCCTGCACCGGAACCAGACGACTCTGAAGATCCGCGTCCATGTCCATGTCGGCCGCAATGAGATCCATCACGTTCAATGCCTGATAACTCATGTCCGTCACACTCGGCGGCAACACCTGCGGGTTATCACGGGTAAGGGTTTTGATCCAGTTGCCTGTATTGGCCCGCGTCTTAACGTTGCTTTCCCCTGGGTACACGGTCTCCAGTGCAGCGTCCAGTGAGCCTTTGCGTGTGATGGCTTCAGCCAGTAACTTCAATTTACGGAACGTGCCCTTGTCGATGTCACTGACTGAACCGTTCTGCTTAAATTGACGAGTAAGGTTTGCTTCTGTTCGCGCAACCGCATCGCGTAGGCCTGCGGCCAGCTCTGCGTTGCTCCGGTCTGTGGTGGGTGCTACAGGCTTAGGTACAACAACCGGCGCGTCCTCGATAGGCATCAAGCCGCGTGACCCTTTGATCGTCCATTCGATCTGCTGGGCTTTCCACAGGTTCTTGACGACCGTGGTGTTACTGCGTCTTTCACCATCAGTGGACAGTCCACCGTGTTGCTCGGCGTAGACTTCTGCACGACGATCCGCAGTGGCTTTACGCATCTTGTCCGTGACCATGTACGCGCCACCCTGATCACCTTTCTCAACCGGCGCCTGTGCGTACTGATCCACATATTCAGTTTCAATCATGGAACTCAGCTTGGTGATCTCTGCCGTGTACGCCACTTCGTTCACTTGCTGTAGCAAGTAGCTCAGTGTGTTCAGATTGCTGCCACCGGCTTTCAAAATGTCCAAGTGTTCTTTCTGGTTTGGATTCAAACGCATACCAAACACTTGCTTTTTATACGCATCACCATCTGCTGTAAAAGCGTCTTCGTACACACCGTCAATGACGTTACGTAGGCGTTGCTGCAACTCAGGAGAGTCTTGTACATCTTCCATCAGTTCGTGGATACCGTCCACGGTGCGATCCAGTGTGGCTTTCATTTCCAACGGTAGTGAGAACTTCAGCATTACCTGGTAAGTGGCTTCGTTCAAGTTACGGGCACCCTGCACAATGTCGGCCACACTCAAACCGTTTGCATCGTGGATGTTTAACGCGTCCAGTTGCTTGTACGCCAAAGCAGAAATAGCCGCGTCTACACTGTGTACCGCAAGAATCAGTGACCGTACACCGGGATCACTCAACAGATCCTGATAGCCTGGCGCCTTACTGGTCTGGTAATCGGGTTTTGCATTGGTCGGGAACTCACCTTCGTTGTGAGGAACCTTTTTACCAAAGCGAACGTCCTGACGGTACATGCTGTTTTCTGCATCCAGACGTTTACTCTCGGTGGGTAGAAACAGTCCTGCGTCCAGATCGTTGTCCAGACGTGACATGCCGGTGTGCATGGTCGGTGACAGTTTACTCAAGCTGTCTGCAATGACTTTTTTACTGGCCGGCTTCAGGTCTACCAACGCAAAGTTTTCGCCTTTGCGGCTGACGTTGTAAGCCAACTCACCGGACTCAATCTGGCGTTCCCGTTCTTTTTCAATTTTGTAATCGTAGATTTCTTTGTACAATAGCGCAGACGCCTGGGCCGCTTGGTTCAGCACCGCACGACGTTCCAGGAACACGGAGTACATACTTTCCATGGCGTTCTCAACGGCTTGACCTACTGTACCGTCTTCGTGATGTTTGATGCCCGTGAACGCTTGTTTCATCGCGTTCAACTGTTCAGGTGAAAATTCAAAATCCATGATCTCGCTGTACTTCATGTTCTTATTCAGTTTCAGCTTGTCCCTGGAATTGGTGCCATTTTTGTTATTTGGGTACAAGCCTGTAATCATGTTGTTTACGTTGGTAACCCAATCACTGGCAAACTCATCCATTTCATACTGGATCGGATCTTGTAGGTTGAAATTGCTCACCAGTGAGTACATGTCATCTACCAACTCATCGGCCATAGACTTCACGCCACCTTTAACAGTCTGGCCAAACATCATGCCGGTCAACGGTGTTTTGATAAAGTTACGGCCCACACCACCCACTTTAATGTCACCCGTTTCACTATCCTGGGTAAACATTTGTCCACCTTTAAAGTGGCTCACTGCACTCAAGACTCGCGTTTTTTGCTTGTTGCCTTTGACACTCTTCAACAATCCCTTGATCACCTCAGTCACCGTGGTCTCATAAAGATCCGGTTCTTTGGCTTCTTTATGGTCCACGTAATTTTTATAAGGTGAACCTTTCTCATAGAACCCGCCTTTATTCAAAAACTTGAACAGCCCAGGTGTTGAGTTTGCCGCACCTAGTAACAGCATGGTCAGCATCGGACCGTTGGTTACACCGTCCACTTCCATCATCATCATGTCTGGGTTGAACGTTTTTTCCTTGTTGTCACTGGCGTTTTCATACATAGCGTAAGCGTGCAAAACACTCAGTGTGTGAGTGTTCTCACCGCCGCGCTTAACAGCCGAAATGACTAGATCACCGCCGCCTACCGGCATTTCACCGGTGGTTATCTGTACTATGATGGCATCTAATGCTGCACGTACAACAGGTTCTTTTAGAACCGTGTCCAACTCATTCAGTGTGTTTTTCAGGTACTTCTTATCGGCTTTGATACCAAATCCCATGGCCACGTTCTGACGAAACAAGCGATTGTACTTGCTGCTTCTGGACGTGCTGATGTCACCCTTCCAACCACTCATGCCGATCATTTCACGCACAAACTTACTGTTCTGCGGGTTGACCGTAGACTTGATACCCACACGGTGCTGTACCCACACATCCGGCAACAAGTGAAACTTGCGGCTCATGTCTGAGCCCATGTGATCGTTGATGAACTCTTCGTACAGGCGTATCTCTCGCAGCTTGCCTTCGTTGGTGGCTGCAATGCTGTCACGTTGTGACTTGTGTACCTTGGAGGTATCTACAACACCCACCACCTCGGCTTTTTGATCCTCGTCCAAATGCGTCCACAGGTCGTTAATACCCGTGCGCGGCTCCCACGTTTTGTCCAACTGTTCTTGTTGGGTTTCACGGTGGTTTTCAGGAATGCGGTTCTTGTGCCCTTTCGCGGTTTTCTGCGTGAACTCCTGCTTGGTAAAGAACGGTTCTACTATGGTGGGCTCTGAGCCAAACAGCGTATCCAGGTAACTCTGGTTTCCGCGTGAGGCTTTGCCAATTTCAACCACATCGTTCAACGGCAGCATTTCTTTGGTGTTGCGGTTGCGAACCAGACGAATAAACGCAGCGCCTCTTTCGCCTTCACCTTCGTGTTCAACACGATGACGTTCGATGTAGCCCAGATCACTCAACAGTGCCAAAGCATACGCGCCCAACATTGCATCAAGCCGGCTCTGCGTCCCTTCAGGTGCATCGTTACGGGCTTTGAGTCCCAATGCCTGTGAACCCTTCAGGCCCACACTGACTTGCAACATGGTGGCTCTCTCGCCGGCTGTCTGATACGCCATCTTATCTTCAGGCTGAAGCACGTAAGACGGGCCTTTACCCATGGTCTTCTTAATCGCGCTGTCTTCGGCAGTGATCGGATCAGTTGCTGTGTCACCCAGGTAAGACCAGGCCGCAAACGCAATGGCCGTGAGTACGTTCTCGTTTTCAATGGCGCCAGTCTGCGTGTCCACAAATGTGTTGTAGATCGTGTAATGGTCGTTTTCGGCTTTGTGGTCCTTCTTCTGCTGCGTCAGCTCTTTCAGTTGCGGCATCCAGCCTTTGGCTGTATTCGCAAACTTGGCCAGTACACCGTCTTGGCTGATCTGGATTTCTTCCGGCAAATGCGTCTGGTCACTGGTGAACGTGTGCCCCACATCGGGCGTCTTTGCCAGTTCTGACAGGAAGTTCTTGTTGGTTACCAGGGGCTTCATGCCACCGTCTACTGTGTCTTTACCTTCGTCCTGTACATACAAGCGTTCCAGCAAATCCACTTCACGGTAGTTGTCGTTGGTGACCGGTACCAGTTTTGTCTTAGTCTTATTTGGTGAACTTTTTGAGCCATTCACTAATGCAGGTATTGTGTAACTGTATTCAGGATCGCCATTTTTAACGTTCCCATCTTTTACCCGTGTGGCGTAACCAGACGAATACAAACGGTCCCACATTTTTTCTGCTTCGTTTGACAAATCTATGGAACTGTTAACAGTGCTATCTGGGTACAGGTTGCGTGCTGCAAGATAAGTAGCTTGACCATAACCAGAACCAGCCTCTATATCAGGCCTTACCGTAGTTTTTCCATTGGAATTAGTAATTTCAGCAAGCCCAACTACATCACCAGCCGAATTACTGATGTCATAATAACCAGCGTACTCTCCCTCTTTTAATGTGATTACTGGTAAGTCTGTTTCAGAATTAACAGTTTCAATTACTGGATCAAGATTTTCCTTGCCTTTCTTCGGCATAAACTGAGCAAGCTTACCCGAACCATCATCTGTGAAGTCGGTTTCTACTGGTGCCTGTACTGTAGGTTCGGCAGTTACTTCAGCGGTTGGTTTTCCACTGGCAGGCTTGGGCGCTGGTGCTGCTGGTTTCTTCGCTGCCGTTGGCGTTGTTTGCTTCGTTTTAACTGCTGGCTTCGTGGCCTGCTTGACATTGGGTTTGGCCTGCTTTGATTGCGGGGTTGCAGTCGGTGCCTTGGCATTGACCATCGCCGTCATTTCAATACCCGCAGCGTTCAACGCCTTGGACTCCAATCC
>Ga0307973_1000797_pt1 | contig 15564 bp, 23 predicted proteins | sample OrgLakmetagen782_FD_201837 | JGI IMG/M metagenome (GOLD analysis project Ga0307973, IMG submission 201837) | Saline water microbial communities from Organic Lake, Antarctica - #782 | ecosystem: Environmental > Aquatic > Non-marine Saline and Alkaline > Saline | place: Antarctica: Organic Lake...
TGCGTCCAAGATGTCTGTGCGGTTCATCGTGTCGCCTCTCTCATACGGTTGGTGTAGGTGCGGATAAATCGTTGCTCATGGCGCGTACCATGTTTCCGCAAACTCACAATTTGAAGGCATCATCAACAGAAAAGGCGCAATCTGGTCCTTAGTGTATCCAGCGTAACCCGTCCCGATAGGCGTCACATAAAATGTCAGTTCGGAATGGTGTTTTGCGTATTCAATGAAAGCAAAACACCAAGCCCTGATTGTTGTCAAAGGTAGCACATTTAAATTTTCGTCTTTTGTAGGTATGGCATATGAATTTCCCGTTCTACCGAACCCGACGCCATAAATAGCGCCATATTTGTTTTTTGCGTCAAGGGCTGCACCTTTACCGTGACGCCCTGCCAGGTTTGAACCGAACACAAATATTTTCATTAGATAGATTCCTTTCTGATTTCTTCTGTTAGTTTTTCCATCACGGCTTGGACCCCTGTTCTACGATTTCCAGAATTACACAGGCCATTCCGCCTAAGTATACGCTGCGGCGAAAGACGATCTCGTAGATGTCGTTTGCCGTGGTGATCGCGGGACATACTTTCAATCTGTCAGCCATATGTGGCATAATTTCATCAACCTTGACGTTGTAGTGTTCAGCGATTGTCATCAGGGCCTCTTAGGTGGAGGGGGTGCCGGGGCTTATGCCCCGGCGTGAAAATTAGCGGCGGTAGTGCTTCCCTTTGGGGATGCTAAACCCGACAAGCTTCGCCTCGCGCTCGGTCCACTTGTTGCCGTGCGCGGCGGCGTCCTCGCCGGTCACATGGCCCCTGTGCTCATAGACGGCGACGTCATTTGCGACGCTCTCGGCCATAACCAGTGTAAACGGCTGGCCGAAGCGTTCGATGTGGCGTGTTTCGAGTATCTTCATGGTCTTACTCCTTTTGCTGTATCACTTACCTATGCCTTCTTTGAATAAACTGCAAGACCGAAAGTTCAATTTGCTGCAATTTGTTTGATACACGCTTTGAACCACGACTCCCCCTGAGCCAAGTCAAGGTCAACAATAAGGGGCACGAGCAACCCCTCACCGTCCGTGGTGTACTCAACAACGTAGACCCAAGTGCGGAAGCTCCACTTGCAGTTGTTCTTGCGATGGCACAATAAAGGGCGCTTGCCTGTCCTCTCGGATGCTACCGTCACCTGACGCCACCAAGCCGCTAAGTTGTGCGACTGCTCGCGCTTCACCTCAACCTCAAAGCCCGGCAGCCCATTGATGTCAGCCCCGCCGTAGCGCGTTTGTTCAAGATTGCGTTCAAGGTGAAGGGCAACACCCACCTGAGCGGCCCACGTGGTGAGCAGGAGGATCACCTCCCTTTCACCCGCGCTCCCTTTGTTCTTGGGCGACTTGATAACCATTACCCTAGGCCTTGCACATTGATTTCTTCATTCCTGATAAGTCATCCGTGGGTTTAAGCGTCGTCAGTCCCGGATAGCTTTCCCATCATCAGAACAGCCCCCAAAGCAAAAGGCCCAAAGAGCAGCCCGAAGGCGGCCCACCATCCGATCGAGCGGTTGCGCTTGTCCGCTGCAATTGCAGTCAGAACCGCGAATCCTATCCATATTAAAACCATGTCTGTTTCCTTTCTTAGGTGTGAGCCCGGCCGAAGCCGGGCAGGTGATTTCGTTTTTCTTCGTCTTGCTACTGTTTGCGTTGTTGTTGTTAATCTAGTGTGTCAAAAATTCCAAGCGGTGTCTTAAATTCCTGTTCACTTGAACAAGTTCCCCAAGACATGAACCAGGCTTTAGCGTTGATTTCGTATGCGCGATTTCTTACAGGTTCAACCATCGCCAACGCCCTAGAATGATCTTCAAACGGCCCTGCAATCAAATATTTCTTTGAACCGTCAATTGCAGAAACATAAAATTTCTTCATCACAAAACCTCAAACATATCGCGTGAAACGCTGAATTCCAAACCGTCAAGATAAAAAGCGTTTTTATATTTTTCATCACGGCTGGTGATGGTGTAGGTTTCGCCGTTGGTGAACAATTGAACAAATGCACCAACGCGGGCGGATTTGTTGCGCGGCTTGCGCGGTGCTTTGGTTTTCTTACCGCCAAGGATCATGTCCAAAGTTTGTGCATCGGTTGTCATTGGTTTGTTTCCATCTGTTTGCGTTGTTGCGTACAGCACATTCAGAAAAGTTCAAAAAGTTTCGGCACGGATACCCCAGTGGAGCAGGGCTTGCGCGGTGCCAGGCGTCGGGCGTGCCCAGTACATGCGCGTCTGCCTACCCCGGAAACGTAACCAGCGGTCGATCTGCCAATCATCGTATTGGCTGACCCTGCGGCCGAGAAAGTAGTGGCAGTACCACTCAAACCAGCCCAACGGGTCGATGTCCACGATCAGCCCTTTGTCCAGCCACCAGTCACGCTTAAGGCTTGCGGGTCTGCCGTGATAGTTGATTTCCTTGCACTGGCGACCGCGCATGTTGGTATAGAAAACCCCCGACTTAGTGAACCACCACCGCCGGGGAAGCAAGGCTAGGCGCTCCGCACCAAGCTTGCCGCCGAAGTAGGCGTCACCAAAGACTCCCATCAATACCATCTGCTGAGGCTGGTAATCCGGGCAAAACCGCGCGTCGTCCTGGGCACCCTCTTCAACGTAGGTAATCACAGCACGGGAGTAGCTGCGCAAGCGGGGATCAGGTTGTACCGTCATACTGGTCACCTCGTCGGGGGGGGGGGGAAGAGTTTGTTCAGCAGCCGGGACATCCAGCTACCCACTACGCGACGCCCGACCCGCTTGACACTGGCCTCGACGGGCTTCTTGTGCGTCGCCGCCTGCAAATCCCCGGCGAGCCGGTTGAACTTGTAAAGGGCACTGCGAAACTTATTGATGCTCACACCTCCACCCCCGCGCGCTGTAGTGCCCGTACAGTAGCCTTAGCCGAAAGCTTGACACCTACCGGACAGTCCTCCGGTGCGTCTCTGTGTGCGTAATAAATAGCATCACCGAGCAAGTCCTCAAGCAAGGGGTCCAGACTGCTCACGACCACGTATTGCTTCGACCGTGCTAGAACTTCGGGTGTCTCGAGAATGCGCTCCTCAAGATCAGCAAAAAACCTTATCGGTAGCTTGATTCGTGTCATTGGTTCTACTCCTGTGTTGCGTGCCCCTGCACCTTATTGAGTGCAGGGAGCCGTGTCAAGGGAAGATCAGTAAGCCACCAGCAGGGCCGAGGCTTCAGTTCCGCAAGCTGTGCCCACCGCGTACACTAGCGCTCCTTTGCCACCCTCGGCCGCGAGCTTGGCGGCGAGGTCACGTGCACTGGCCTCCGTGGACTCGCTGTAACGGTCGCGCCCGTGCAAGACGGTGTAGCGGTAAGCGCTAGCAAAGATCTCAAGGTCACGAGGAGTAGCTTCATTCTTCTTAGGCATTTTGGAACTCCACTTAAATTTGCCTGTATAGTGCGTTCTAGGGGCCTTTGGGGGTAGGGGGGCCCCTGACGCGCACACAGCCCCCTTACAGCCGCGCTAAGAGGCTTTTAGGGAGCGTGCAGAGCACGGGGCACTCCCTAAAGCTTGCTTTTCACTTGAACTGCTGGACCAGCTCTTCAAACTTGGCCTGCTCCTCGGCGGTGGGACGCCCGGCGCGGTGGTTCAGCTCGCGCACCTGCTTATAGTGTGTGTATCCAGCGCGGGCGGATGTTTCCTTTATGCCGAGCACCTCTGCAAGCTCAACAACGTGCTGGCGATACGGCACTATAAGGCCCATCTTCTTTTGCAGGAAATCGCAGATCTGGAAAATCTTGCTGCCCACGGTTTCAATCCCATAGTTGCTGCGGCGCACGTAGCGGCCCGACATAAATTCGCGGCCACCGCTCCGGCCTTGTTGCACGGGTGCAGCCTCAGGATCCGCGATAACCGGTGCGGGCTCCTCAACGCGGAAGTTCCAGCCGGCGGTGGACTGCCACACAGTAATCGTGGAACCTTCGGGTGCCTTGTCAAGTGCTTTCTTGGCGGCGCGGCGGGCGTTGGATTTTTTACTGTAGGTGGTGGTCATGGTATCTACTCCGGTTGGTGTGTTGCTGTACACCCTACATGAACGATCTGTTCACAAGATACAACCCCCTAATTCACAAGCTTGCAGATTTTCTTTAAACTGGACCTCAAGCCCGCCTTGCATGTGCCCGTCGTCTTCAGCCCACAAGCGCAAGTCAGGTCGGTGCTCAGCTACCAGGTGCATCAGCTTGTTGCGGTTGGTAAGCCTGTCATAAGCGTACCTGTACTCCTCGGATGCCTTGAAGCTACGGGGCAGATCCCACTCAGCTCTGAACCCGCGCACTACAGCCGGGGCGTTAAGCCCGTGCACAAGGTCGTTCTGCAACCTTTCAAGGTGGGACCGCCGCCCCACCACTAGCAGGACCCCATCTTCACAGACGGCCCCCGCGCTAGCCACGCTGAGCACCTCCTGCCACCCATGGAAGGCATCTATGCTCACAGCCCCAATAGGGTTGTCGCTTTCAAAGGTTCGCCAAAACCCGTGTACCCTATGGGCCGTCAAGCAATTAAAGCAATACCTCCCGAATCTTAGACTTCTCTCATGCATGACTGCCTCCTAGTTTTAAAACGTTGTTGAACTTTTGATCACCCCCCTAGTAATCCCCCACACATCCGCTACTGACCCCACTTACTTAAGTATATAATATTATTATATATTTTTATCACTAGGGTGTACTAGTGGGGGTTATAACCCGCGTCACCTTTTTTACCCACAGAACATCAACCCTTCACCGACATTTCCACCCACCTACTACCGCCCCCTCGCAAAAAACCCCAAACACCCCCCAAGAGTCATTTTATTGTTTAAAAACAACAGCTTAGCAAGTGGGGTAGCTAGGGGGAGCACCCCTTTTTCACCCCCCCACTAAGCAAAAAGCCGTTTAAAAACAACAGCTTACCACCGGGGGGGATCCCCCCTACTACCGAAAAAAACGTGTAATAACAATAGCTTAAGCACTTGCATCCCTTAACCATGGTATTTCAGCCACCTGATGCGCGGATCATGCGCGCGCCGCAGATCTATAACACCTGACACATCAATCATCTCACCATCCTCAATCATAGCTTTAAGCTCCTCGTCCACCAGCCTTGACGGTGCCCCGGTGTTATCACGTATCTTACGCTTAAGCATGTTGAAACCTATCTGCGCATCCCCATCCGGCCCTTTGCGGTAGCTGGTGCCCATGCTGGCGCGGAACTTGGTATCGATAAGCACGCGCGTGAAGTAAGCCTTGACGGACTTGCGTATGCGCCCTGACGGTGTGTCGCCTTCAGCATCCTCGACCACGTTGGCCATCTTGCTAGTGACGTAGTCAAGGCTGTGCCGTACCAGCATGCTCGCCCATTGGAAGCACTCGGCATCGACACGCTTGTCCTTTGCCAGCGCTGCCACGGTGGCCAGCCTACTTGCGGCCTCAGCCCCGCGCCCGTAGACAGCCTTCTCGACCTCGCCCCGGCGTTCATCCATGCCCACTTCATCACACTCGTCCAGAAACTGGTCATAAAGAAGCTTGGCTTCGTCCGTGAAGTGTATAACGTGGAAGCACTGGTTGTGACCGCACCAGACGTCGGGATGCAGCGTGCCGGGCAACGGTGGCATGCTGCTGCAGATGTTATTAAGCTGCGTAACGAGCCCCTCGGGCCATGTGACCTGATCAACCGCATTCTTGTTGGTGTAGGTATTGACCAGTGGCACAAACAAGAAGCGGCCAAGCCAGCCTGATTCACCGTCCGCGTTGTCGATGCTGGCGAATAGCTTATTGGGTGTTGAACTTTGTAAGGCTCCGACGGTAGGGTGCGCGATCGCTGTGGCTTCCTTCTCGTCGCTCTTAGTATGCGTGACCTCAATGCCGTGCACGAAGCTTGTGTAAGCATCTGTGACGCCTGCCATAAGGCTTTCAAAGTTTGTGCTGCCCTTGCCCGCCTTGCGATCAGCGCCGCCTTCGTTCTGCACCATGGTGACGTTAGCGCTGTGGTGCATGAGGTAGTCCGTCAACGACTGGCCTGATGCAAACGTTTTGACGCGGCGCGAGGGTATGCCGTGATCGGCCGTTATAAGGCTGAGCAAATCATAGAAGGTGCCCGTGCCATCACCTTTGCCTGATCCTGACGAGCCTACTTGAAAAAGCATCAGCGCACAGGGCGTTACGTGATGCCGTAGGCGGCTGACGTATTTGCCTTGCCCGATGTGCATGAACAGCGTCAAGGCCCCTAGCAGGGCCGGAACGAGGCTGTGTCGACTGGTCTGTGTTGACTTGGCGCGCACCGCAGCACCTAGGCCACCGGGGGCGTGCCATGCCAGCCACTCGAGTTTTGACGGCTTTATATTGAGCGGTACCTGATTGATCCAGTGACCGCCCCATTTGTCCAGCTCCGCCTTCTCAGCCTGAGCAAGTAGCTCATGAGCCGCCTTGGCTTCGGCTTGACGTTCCTGCTGTTGACGTTCAGCGGCTCCCGGTCCTAAGGGGCGCCCCGTGCAAGCTCCGTGATACACAAGCGACTGACCGTGCTCTATGGTGGCCGTGCCGAATAGTGCATCGTCCTCGTCTGCTAGGCATTGTTTAGCGTACCCCTCAGCGGCTACCCTGTCGCCCTTGCAATGAAAGTGAACGTAGAGGTCAAACTGGTCGCCAAAGCACCCATTGCCGGTTGACGCTGGTCGCCCGATGCCCTGTTGCTGGTCTGTCCAGGAAAGCGATCGCCAGCCGTCGCCCATGTCCTGCGTGCTGTAGCCGCTGGCGTAAGGGCTCTTCCAGTGGTCACTTGCGCCCCTTTGCTGGTACCCGCTGGCCTGCAGCATGTAAGCGATGCTGTACCTGCGCCTGAAAGCGGCTAGGTAGGAGCGCCGGCCTTCCTCGCGCTGGGCGTTGCTGGCGTGCTCACGAATAAACTGGAGGTTGTTGACGTGCTCTTGCGCGCACTTGAACAAAGGGTGCCCGTGCTGCAGGTATTGCGTGCCCCGGCATCCCCACTCGTACAGCTCACCCCGGTTGGACAGGTAAAGAACCTGCCCCGTGCGTTCCATGGTACGGTCAGGATATATCTGCAGGTGCTCAAGCCCGTCAAACAGTGCAGCCTGTGCACCCTTGTACCAGTCGCCCGGCAACGGCTCGGCCAGCGGTATGAGTAACCGCCACTTTGACATCGATTCCGTGGATGATGGTGTTGACCACCAGACCCGGTAAACGTCAGCCCCCATCGCCGTATCGACCGCGTCATTGACTTGCTGTATTGCTGGGCTACCTTCGTCGATATCAACAGCTAGCGCCCAGAAACAACCTTTGGTGCGCTGGGCCTCGTGCGCCCTGCCATCGTGCCCGCAATAGCTGCTCGGAATAATCCACTGCCCATCGGCTTTATCAACCTGAGGCGGGTTTGCAGCCTTGTCTATGATTTCTTGTAAGGTGATTGTATTGTAATCTAGCCCTGCGTTTGGATGGTGGTTTAACCTCCCGTCGTTGAGGTGTGCTGCATGCGTGTCTTTAGCCCCATGGCCGGTGACAAACCTCATAGCGTACTCCAGTTATTCACTTGTGTTCCCTCCAACTTTTCACTTGTAACAACAGGCTGCCTAGTGTAAACGGGAGGTGTTGCTGCTCGGGCCGAAGGCCCCTGAAGGCCCGCCGGGGAAGTTACTCCACCCCGGCGGGTTTTCTAATTTCCGGAATTAAGTCCTTAAACCCTTAGCGTTTTCTTCACAAGAGATATCTGCGGAGTTGTGTCTAATGGTATTCAAGACACCACATGTAGTTAGTGAATTCACACTTCCATTTTCTTCTTGTCCATCGGTTGGTCCGCATGTAGGTAACAAGGGCAACAACGAAAACGGAGTACACACAATGAATGATCAAATTGACCGCATTATTGCGGCGCTGCAGAACTACAAAGCGCAAAACCACCAGCAGGTGATCGATGAACCTGCTAACGATTTCGAAAAGGCCACTAATGAGTGGGAATCTTTGCAAGCGCTGCAACAGCACGTGAAGCAAGCGATAAAGCCGCTGGCCTTCATCGAGTTAGAAAAGCGCAACGCCATTGCCGCATCACTGGCACACCACTTCGGTGATGGACTGAAAGAAGGCGTCAACAACTATATGCTAAGCAACGGGCGCAAGCTGAAGTATAAGCATAGTATTTCGCGCATCATTGACCAAGCCGCTATTGGTCAGGCCCGCGAGGGCTACGTCGCTGCGGCGGACACGCCTGATGTGGCGTTTGACGATCTGTTGCGCGTAAAGTATGAGCTGGCAGTCGCTCCCTACAAGAAAGTGCAAGGTTCGCCCGAAGCTGCTACAGCCGTGAGCCGCATGATCATCTCCAAGCCGGCAGCACCTGCTTTGGAGGTAGACTAATGTTTATACGGCTCACCGTCAGCAACAAAGAAGGCCAAAAAGAAAAGCGGCTTGTGGACATTGCTGACATTAGTGTCGTAAAGCCGGCATTGTCCTGCGTGACTCTTATCAGCCGAAACGACTTCCCTATTTGGGCGAGGGAAACCGTTGAAGCTCTGTCAAGGGAAGGGCTAGGGAAGACGGCTAGCTCGCCTCTGTGTCAGGGCCGGGGCTGATGACGCTTCGCACCCAAGTCCACCTCCCCGCCATCGGACCGATCCGGTGGCGGAAGGACGGCTATGGTACGCAAGTGATAACCATGCCGGCAGCCGGGACCTGCGTCAACCACCAGGACCAGATCCTAGGCGAAGTGGTCCCCCGCGACCCCATCCAGCGGGGGTACGTCAAGATATGGGTCAACCCGGCTAAGCCTCGGGTTGCCGATCGAGCCCTCACCGTCCGCGGTGCGCGCAAGCGCATCACGCGGCTCAAACAGAATCTGGAGGAAATGGTAGCATGACCGACGACTTTAGGACACTACTATCAAGGGCCGCAGCCAAGCGGAGCTCACTCGAGCGCTGCATTGACACTGCCCCCTCGGGAGCGCCGCCTCCTTGACTGAGCTGAGCGACGAGATCAACCGCATGCCTTTCACTATATGCGCGCTGCTCTCCTTAACCGTCTGGTCGATCGGTTTATTGACCTAGCCGCCCACTAAAAGGAACCTTCATGGCTTTGGCATTTACAACAGTTGACAAGGCGTCGAGTAATCACGGCATCAAGGCCATGGTTTACGGCGCTGCAGGGGCCGGCAAGACCCGCTTATGCGGTACCGCGCCCAAACCCATCATCCTGAGCGCTGAATCAGGCTTGCTGACGTACAGCAAGATGATCAAGGAGGGCACGCTCGACCCAAAAGCACCAGTGATTGAACCCAAGACCATCGAAGCGGTTGAGGAGGCTTACGAATGGTGCAAGAACAACGCCGCCAAATACGGCCTGCAAACTGTCTGCCTTGACAGTATCAGCGAGATCACTGAGGTGTGTTTGCAAGCTGAAAAGGCCAAAAACAAAGATCCTCGTGCGGCCTATGGCGAAATGGCGGGCCGTGTGCTTGAACTGATCAAAAAGTTCCGTGATCTGCAGGGTCTGCACGTGCTGGTGACGTGCAAGCAGACTGTGGGCAAAGACCCTGTTACGGGGGTCGAGAAAGCTCAGCCCAAGGCCCCCGGTCAGCAGGTTGGACCAGATCTGCCCTACATTTTTGATCTGGTGTTGCACGCCTACACCGACAAGGACCCCAAGACGGGCGCGACCTACCATGCACTCCGAACCAAGGCGGCTTTCAACGCGGATGCCAAAGACCGATCCGGTATGCTTGAGGAAATGGAGTATCCGGACATGAACTACCTGATCAACAAAATCCAGCAGCAATAAAGGAGCGCTAGTGACGCAAGACGAAGAGCATTTCGTGATGAAGATTACGGACGCGGGCGAGGTCTACTACCTTGCCGGCATCGATACAGTAGAGGCCGAGCAATCTTTCGGGCTTGACTGTGAAGTCCAAATTGGGGTTTGGACCCCCGTCAAGAAGGAGACCTGACATATGGTTCAGATGCAATTCGACAGCCAACAGTACCAGCCGACAACAGGCGGCGTAGACGTCTTTGAAACCGGTTCTTACCTGTTCCAGATCACGGACAGCAAGGTCCAGGAGACCAAGAAGAAAGATGGGAACATGCTGGTGTTCACTGCAACCTGCATGGAGGAAGGGCAGGCAGGTAAGCGGTTGATGATCCGGCTCAACGTTCAGAACCCTAGCGCCGAAGCGGTGGACATTGCCATGCGCGAGCTTTCGGCCATCTCCCATGTTTGCGGCGTCCTGAGCTGGTCGGACACTCAACAGCTCCATGGTCGGCCTTTCCGCATCCGGCTGGAAAAGACGAGCTACAAGGACTACAAGGGCGAGGACAAACCCACCAACAATGTCCTTGGCTACCTCGACGCCAACGGGCACGCACCGGGTTCAGAGGGTGGGGTTGCTCAGCAGGCCGGCCCGCCCGCTGCACCACCAGCTGAACCCGCTGCACCACAGCCGCCTGCTATGCCCCCCGCAGCACCAGCACCAGCACCAGCACCACAGCCGCCTGCTATGCCCGGTGCGGCACCACAGCAGCCAGCTACGGCGCCGGCACAGCCCCCCGCTGCAGCCGAGCAGTCTGAAAAGGCTCCTTGGGAGTAACCACGTGACTTGTCTTGGGCGGCCTTTGTTGCCGCCCAATTCAACCGCTTGAAATCACCGACCGCTTCAAGCTACTGACCATCAATGCAGCCGCGCGCCGAGGAAGTCGCCGAGCTTAGGAGGCTGGCGGAGCACCCAAAGGAGCTATGACATGCCAAGCAAAGAGTTCAAGCAAGCCCTCGACAAAGCAAGCGCTGAGGTTCTTTCTGGTGAGGAGCGGCGGGGACACTTGGGTCCGTCGTCGGCCAGCGAGCGATGCGCCCGCAAAGTGTGGTATGGGTTCCGTTGGGCCTACAGCGAGCAGCACACCGGGCGCATGCTGCGCCTGTTCAACCGTGGGCATGAAGAAGAGCACCGTGTTGTAAGGTGGCTACGTGCTACAGGCGCTGAGGTGCGGGACTACCGGCAGCGTCTTATGTGGAACCCTGACGCAGACAGCTATCTGCGAGTCGAATGGGATGCAGCCTTGGACGGCCCTATAGTCGGTATGCACCTCGACGTCAGCCGCGATCCTATGCACATTAAACGCGCCGAGGGAAGAGGTTTTGGACCTAGGCAGTGGGGGTTCAAAGACGATGGAGGGCACTATGCGGGCTCGTCGGATGGCATGGTCAGTGGGCTTGACCAGTGGTTCCCACAGGCCGTAGGCTGGGGCTTGCTTGAAATAAAGACGCACAGTGAAAAGTCGTTCAAAGAGATAGTACAGAAAGGCGTGCTGACCTCAAAGCCGACCCACTATAACCAGTGCCAGCAATACATGCGGCGACTCGAGCTCCCTTGGTGTGTCTATATCGCCGTCAATAAGAATAATGATGATATTTACCCCGAGCTTGTGCAAGCTAAGCCCGAGGTCGGAAGCTTTTACGAAGAGCGAGCGATAAAGATAATCGAAGCGCGTACACCGCCGCCACGTATAACGGAAGACCCTAGCTGGTTCGAATGCCGTTTCTGCGTGTTCCGTGAAATATGCCATTATGCCGAAACGCCCCAAAAGAATTGCCGCTCTTGTGTTTTTGCCTCGGCCGGAAATGAGGGTTCGTGGTATTGCAATAAATATCGACGCGGTATACCAAGCTGGTTCATACCGAAAGGCTGCGAGCACTGGGAGCCCATTAAATGAAGCGTCCGCGAGATTACCAGGAGGACGCACACTGGGCGACTTGGAGTTACCTCCACGACCGCGCCAACCACACAGGCGGCAAAGCAACCGGGGGCCAAGGCCCAAAGGCACCGCTGGTTGTTGAAGCTACGGGGCTTGGAAAATCGCTTAATATTGCGATGCTGATTTACCACTTGAAAAGCAAGTATCCCAGCGTGCGTATCATGCAGCTCTGCCATGTCAAAGAGCTGGTGCAAGGGAATTACATGGAGCTGCTTTCGCTTTGGCCGTCGGCCCCCGCTGGTGTGTACGCAGCCGGGCTGAAGCAAAAAGACACCAAGGCGACGATCACTTATGCTATGATTAACAGTGTTGCCAAGCGTGCGGCCACATTCGGGCATGTTGACTTTGTTTTTATAGACGAAGCGCACAGGCTGACTGACAACGACGCGACGCTTTATGGTGCTTTTCTTAAGGCATTAAGGGAACGTAATCCTAACATGATCACTGTCGGGTACACCGCCACCGACTACCGGATGAAAGGCGGTAGATTGACTGACATGGCAATGTTTGATGACGTGGTGTACAACATAGGCGCAGGCGAGACTTTCTTGTGGGCGGTTGATGAGGGCTATCTTATAATGCCTGTTCCGGTTGACCCCGGCTTTAAAGTGGACGAAAGCAGCATTTCGCTCTCGGGTGGTGACTACAAGGAAAGCGAGGCAAGCGCAGCTTTGCGGGAGCAGGACATCATTGAGCGTGCTGTCGACTACAGTATTGAAATCGCCCGCGATCAGGGGCGTAAGTGCAACCTCGCTTTTGCGCAATCAATTGAAGACGCAGAGCTCATCGCTGACATGTATTCTTACAAAGGGTGGCCGACTGAAGCCGTGCACAGCAAACGGTCAGACAGGGACGAGGTGTTGCGGGATTACAGAGCGGGGAAGTTGTGGGGCGTGGCAAACAAAGACATCTTGACGACTGGTTTTAACAATCCCTTAATCGACATGATGACAGTGCTGCGCCTTACTCGTTCGCCGGGATTGTGGGTTCAAATGGTAGGCCGCACGACTAGGCCCATCTTTTTGCCCGGCTATGATATCACGACCAAGGAAGGGCGCATCAACAGCATTCTTGCCAGCCACAAGCAAAACGCCATTGTTCTTGATTTTGTAGGGAACACGGAAAGGCTGGGGCCTATCAACTACCCGCGTATTCCGGGCCGACGAGGCGGTAAAGGGGGCGGGGATGCACCTGTTAGAACGTGCCCTGATTGTGATCCGCCCACTTATCACCATGTCAGCACCAGCGCTTGCCCTTTTTGTGGATACGAGTGGCCGGTCAGCTCGGCTGTCAGCGATAGAGCGAGCAGCGCTGAGCTAGTCTCGGTCAACAACCCCCTTGGGCTCCCCGCCCCCAAGAAAGAACCAAAAGCGTTCGAGGTCTACAGTGTGCACCAGCTTGTAGCAGCGCGACATGCTGGCAAGAATGGCAAGCCCGATACTATGCGCGTTGACTACCGTTGTGGTTTCAGGCGGTTCAGCGTTTGGATCTGCATGGAGCACGAAATTGATTCATTCCCGCGTGACAAGGCAGAGCTGTGGTGGGACCAGCATGACGGGCTCATGCCCGTGCCCGCCAATATAGATGAGGCGCTGGAGCGCATAGAGGAGTTGTCGCTGCCTCGTTTCATAAAAGTCTGGGTAAACACCAAGTACCCCGAGATAGAAGCGTACGATTTTAAAGGTTCGCGATTCGAGGGTTTGAAAGACCTTAATGCTGAGCCAGAGATATTCGAGCCTGAGGCCGACCCCATGGCAAAAGATGCAGCGGAGCAGCTAGCGGCAGACCAAAAGATTGCTGATGCTTTTAAAGACGCTGGTTACTACGGTGACGACGAGATTCCTTTCTAGCCAAGAGTTCTTTTGTTGATTTTTTGTTGTATATGTCACGCGTCATAGATAACTGTAGTTATACAAGCCAACCCTGAAAGGACCACCAACATGGAAGACGAAGCACTGGCGCAAGCCGTAGAAAATGTTACAGCGGCCGAGGCCAACGTCGGCGCAGCCGAGCAGACCATCGCCAATAACAAGCAGAAGGTCAAGGACCTGTCGGCCGAGAAGAAAACGGCCAAGACCAACCACGCCGCCGCCAAGAAGTACCTCAACGGCCTGACAGCCGACGCCGAGCCCGCAACGGTCGAGGAAGCCGAAGGGGTTGTCACTGGCTGGGAAAGCGAACACAACCGGCTGACCGCCGACCTCGACGCTGCGAGGGACGCTGTGAAGTCGGCGCAGGAAGCCGCCAAGACTGCCAAGGCCGAACTTCGCGAGGCCAAAAAAGCCGTCACGGCTGCCAAGAAGCCCGGCGGCGGCCAGCCCAAGGTCGAGCGCGAGGAGCGCGACGGCATCAAGCGTCCCGGCCCCGGCACCATTTCGGAAACCCTGTGGTCGATCTTTGACGCCAAGGAGGCCGAGCTCGGACACGCACCGGCACTCGGTGACGTGCTCGACGAAGCAACTGCCCAGGATATCAAGGAGGCTTCGGTCAAGGCCGGCTACGCTCACTGGCGCAAGTTCCACGGTATTACCGGTCGCGTCGAGTCGCAGGAGCAGCTCGCCAAGCGGCAGGCCAAGGCCGAAGTCAAGGCTGCTTAAGGCGGAGCCCGCGCCGGCCCCAGCAGGCTAACAAGAATACAGTTCCCCATCCTCCTCCCGGGGATCTGTGTGCCACCCGTCGCCCCATCCTCCTCCCGGGGCGGCGGGACTAAGCCGCAAACATCTTTAGCTGAGGACACCAGCATGCAAACTAACCACGAAGGCCCCTTTGATGGGGTCCGCATGAACAAGCAACCCATCGAGAAGGCGACCCGCAGCAGCGGCGTGCATCTGGACACGATCGGGGTTTTCTACACCGTCCAGGGCGAGGGTCCTTTCAGCGGAATGCCGGCAATCTTTATCCGACTCGCCGGCTGTAACCTTCAGTGTCCTTTTTGTGACACCGACTACACGGCGGGTCGCGAGGCCCGCGCCGTGGACGGTTTGGTCGACCAAGTTGTGCAGCTCGCCAGACCCGGCGCCGTTAAGCTGGTGGTCATTACCGGCGGGGAGCCTTTCCGGCAGCAAATCGGAAACCTGATCGCCAAGCTGATCGACGCGGGGTTTGCGGTGCAGGTCGAAAGCAACGGAACGCTTCCGCCAAAGGACCTGACGGTATGGGGTCTTGAATGGAAGGTCCAGCCGTCGATGCCCCTTCACGGGGCCTATATTGTCTGCAGCCCAAAGACGGGTAAGGTGCATGAGAAGGTTGTCAGCCGGGCATGTTGCTTCAAGTATGTGCTAGATGCCGACCACATCGACGAGGACGACGGGCTCCCGACCACAGCCCTCGGGCATACCGCGAACCCCCGCGTGGCCCGGCCTCCGTCGTGGTGGGACCGCCCGGTATACGTGCAGCCTGCCGACCATGCGGACAGCATGGAGAATCGTCGTAATGTTAAAGTGGCTGTTGCCTCGGCCATGGATCACGGCTACACGCTGCAGCTACAGCTTCACAAGCATGTTGGATTGGAGTAATCAATGCCTTACACGTCAAGCAAGATTTACGGTCACGAAATCGGTCTGAGCGCCTGTTTTCGCCAACACCGGGCGGACAGTCATTGCCGACTTCTGCACGGCTACGCTCTATCGGTGCACCTTGAATTCGAAGCGCACGAGCTGGACGAGCGTAACTGGGTTGTTGACTTTGGGTCCTTGAAAAGCTTCAAGCAGACCCTGCAGAACACGTTCGACCACAAACTACTTGTTGCTGAGGACGACCCATTTATCGACGAGCTGACGTACCT
>Ga0307973_1000816_pt1 | contig 15354 bp, 24 predicted proteins | sample OrgLakmetagen782_FD_201837 | JGI IMG/M metagenome (GOLD analysis project Ga0307973, IMG submission 201837) | Saline water microbial communities from Organic Lake, Antarctica - #782 | ecosystem: Environmental > Aquatic > Non-marine Saline and Alkaline > Saline | place: Antarctica: Organic Lake...
TGATACTTCAGACGATGAGGATTACAACATACCAATCATGTCAAATAAGGAAGGGGAGGATAAGAAGGAAAAAGAAATAACCAGTGAAATTAACGAGAGTAGTGGTATCGAAGAGGTAAATCCCAGTAAAACGAAACAAGACGATAAGTCAGACGAGGACGTTAGGAGGTTTAATCAAACTGCTAAAGTCGGTAATGAAACATTTGACTTACCACCTAAAAAGGGTGATAAAATAATGGTAGAAGATTTTGAAGAGCCTCAGGTAGTGTGTAAGTGCGACCCGAACGACCCAAATGATGTTTGCCCAGTTTGTATAGAATATTAATATGGAAGTAGTAGTGTTTTTCTTAATAGTTTATGGAATTGCGAATATAATGATATTCTCAACCATATTTTCTAGATGGAGAAGTTTCTGGGAAAGGGTGTCACCAAACTTTTTTGGTGTGTTATTCAATTGCATGATATGTTTACCTTTCTGGATAGGTATATTCCTATCAATAACAGTGTTCTCAGTAACCCATAGTAACTTTGAAGAGGTGCCTATATATTTTGCTTGGTTTTTAGACGGTTGTTTAGCATCTGGTGGTGTTTGGTTAATGCATAGCGTACAAGAAAGATTAGAAAGAGATGGATAAAAATTCAGAAATTGACAAGGAAATAAAACATATTCAGAAAGATAAAAAAGTCACTGAAATAGTTAAGAATAGGTTTATTGAAGAGATGAAGAATGGATTAGGTGATGAAATAAAAAGTAGTTTAGAAGTTGGTAAACCTAAAAAAGATAATACCTTTATTAGATTTTTTAAAAACATTTTCAAATGATAAACTATGACAATCTAATGGAGACGTTAAGTGAAATATATAATAACGATAAAATATATAAAAAGGGTTTGACAATGGTTTATTCATTGGAACCAAAATTACACCGAACTTTAAGTGAGCATTTCTTTTATAAAATAAACGGAAATAGAGATGCTGCTGACTACGAATATACAGAAGAATTTGAAGTAGAGATTGCTGATATTCTAATTAAATTCGTGATAAGTGAATAATAACAATAATAATAAAATTAAAAAAAAATGGAAACAAAAAAAGACGAAGTAAAAACAAAACAAGTGAAGTCTAAAGAATTAGATGTTTTAAGTGAACAAGAAAGAGAGTTCATCGAATCTCAAAGAAGAGAAAGTAAGAGGTTGGAAGAGTTCAGAACTAAGTACGAAGCTCTTGTAAAAGAGACTGGTTTTGCTTGGGCCGTAGATGGTAGTTCTACACTTAACGCACCTAAACTAGGTATTGCTAAGGTAAACTAAAATCAAATAAAAACCGCAACATTGCGGTTTTTTTATTTACAAATATTTTATTTATTGTATATTTGTAGTATAAAATTTATAACATGAAAATATTAATTAAAGAATTGGTAGGTGGTGATAATGAAGTTTTAGTTTATTTAAAAACTGAAGATGATATATCGGTTAAATGTGAAATAGCAAAAGTCGAGGAATATCATAAAGTTGTGGATAAATTTAGTGAAATTTATGACGAACCAATAAGTAGAAAACAATATGAATATAGAGGTATGAGTGAAATAACAAAAGAACATCCACTAGTGTTAGTGTGTTACATAGATAGGTTTACGATGAGCGATGCAGAAGTAATGAGACAACTATCAACTGCAATCAATGATAAAATAGTAGAAAGAGAAGCTAACATGATGGCCTTTTTCTTACCAACAGACGGTAACGAGAGAATTGAATGTATTAACCCTATAATAGCTAGTGAGGACCAAAAAGAAAAAATAGATAACTTGATAAAAGATATTTCTAATAATTTTGATGTTGGTCAGAATAACGATGATTACGAAAGCATCGCTGTAAGGCCACATAAAGATTAATCATGAAATATAAGAAAAAAGATTTGAAATTAAATAATTTTACCGTAATACACCCACCTAAAGAATTAAGTCACAACGGAACAACAGTATTCTTAACAGGTTCAATCGAAATGGGTAAAGCATCTGAGTGGCAAGTCAAAATTGAAGAAGAAGTAGAAAAAAGAATGAAAGACGACCAAGTGATAACAATCTTCAACCCAAGGAGAAAAGATTGGGACTCATCATGGGAACAATCTATTGACAATGATAACTTTAGAGGTCAAGTAGAGTGGGAGTTAGATGGTCTAGAAGCTGCTGATAAAATAGTGGTTTATATTGACCCAGATACAAAATCAGCTATAACTTTAATGGAACTCGGTTTACATACCAACTCAAATAAAATGTGTGTTTGTTGCCCAGAAGGATTCTATAGAAAAGGAAATGTAGATATTGTATGTAACAAATACAATATACCTACGGTTGATGATGTTGATGGATTAATCGATTTCATTCTAAAGTAAATGAGTAAAGAAGAACCTTGGTACGTTTATATTATTGAATGTTCGGATAAGACATTATACACTGGAATCTCTAATAACGTTTCTAAGCGTGTTTTAAAGCATAATTCAGGTAAAGGTGCCAAGTATACTAGAAATAAGCTCCCTGTGGCTCTAAAGTGGTTTAAAGAGTGTAATAATAAGTCTGAGGCGGCCAAAGAAGAGTACAGAATTAAGAAATTAACTAGGGGTAATAAATTAGAGTTAATTAAAGAGTTTACGGTCTAGTTGTTGTTCTCCAAATTTTAGTATAATCCCATCCAGTGTGTTTATGTATTATTTGATAGTAATCACCACACATCTTTTTATTTGCGGTACCCATAAATAGTAAGTTTTTAATCTTATTACTACTTGCAGCGTCAGATAGAGCATGGTGTAACCTTTGAGCATCAGATTTACATTTACAAATGACCATATCGAATTGGTCTTCAACATGAATTAACAACTTGTTATTAACGACAACAACCTGTTTAACCTTTTTAGGGTTATTCATTCCTTTAACTAGAAGACCTATAATGTCTTTTATGGTTTTCCTATCATTTCTTTTATCATAACCGTAAACCCAGAAAGTCTCTTCAACTTTATACAAAGAGTCATGTAAAACGGTCCAAATACCAAATAACGGATTCTCATAAACCAATTTACCGACTTTATTCCTAACAAGTCTAGGTTCATCAGTCTCTTCATAATCTTTAACTACATATATCTTATACTCCACGGGTATAATTGAATTACAGTTGATGTACTTCTTCTCAAAATACACGTTGTTTTCGATTTTAATTTTATTGAAATTTGCGTATGAAGTTGTTTCCTTCTTACATTTGTGAAGGGTCTTTTTATACTTCCCGTTTTTAGTTAATATTATTCGATAATTCATCAGTTAAATATAATTAAATTTTTGAAATAATAAACATTTGTGATAAACAAAAAAATGTTGTATGTTTGCATTAAATGTTTATAATAAATAGTAGTATTGCATATGGAAAAAGATTTGTATAAAATTTTAGGTGTTGATAAAAATGCTGATGCCAGTAAGATAAAAAAGGCTTACAGGAAATTAGCAATGAAATATCACCCAGATAAAAACCCTGATGATAAAGAAGCTGAAGTAAAATTTAAGGATGTTGCTGAGGCCTATGAAATATTAGCTGACCCTGACAAAAAAAGACAATACGACTCTGGTGGTTATTCTTCCTTCGCTGGTGGTCAACCTAAAAGCAGAGGTTTTCAAGATTTTGAAGAGTTCTTTAGCCAAGTTAGACGTCAGCAACAGAGGCAAAATAATATGGAACAATACAGCATCTTCAAACGTATTACACTAACGGTTGAAGAGGTTTTCAATGGAACCAAAAAATCATTTAGATATGATAGATATGATAAATGTAAATCTTGTGATGGTGAAGGTGGTGAAGATGTTAGTAAATGTACAAACTGCGATGGTAAAGGTGTTAAAACAACAGTTAAAAGTACCCAATTCGGTATGTTTCAACAAACATTTGATTGTAGCGATTGCGGTGGTAAAGGTTTTGTTATTAAAAATCCATGTAACGCATGTGGAGGTGATGGTACAGTAGTAAAGTCAGAAAAAGCAGACATTAATATACCTCATAGTACTTTTGAAAATGAGAAGTTAATCATGTGGGGTATGGGCTCTTATTATAAAGAAGATGGTGCAGATAAACATGGTGATTTAGTCTTACTTATTAGAGTAAAAGAGGATAACTTCAAAATAGTAAATCACTATGATTTATTGTCAACAATCAAAGTAGATTACTCAACCCTAGTTCTAGGTGGTAAAAGAAGTTTTAAAACAATTGAGGGTAATGAAATAAATGTTACTATAAGTGAAAGCACTGATATAAACAAAACTTTAAAAGTTAAAGGTAAAGGGTTAAAGAATAAGAATAGTAACATCAGAGGTGACCAATACTTAAACGTAGAATTGTATATGCCTACTGAAGTATCAGAGAAAGAAAGAGAATTATTAGAAGAATTAAAAAAACCTGAACAATAGCTTGTTTATAACTTAAATAACTCGTTTATTTGTTCTATAAATAAATTAATAAAAAGAAGATACTATGGCAAAATGGACAGAACCATCAAATGAAACGCACGATGAGATTATGAATTTCATTATAAGCAACAACTTGGATAGTCAAATTAATACCAAAGTGATTGTTAATGATGAGCAAAAGACTTTATTCTCAGTCAAAAAAGAAACTGATGCTAACAAGTTCGCTTATGGTTACGATATGAAAGTAATTGTTAATGAAGTTATCTTTGACGGCCTAGACCCTATGCATAGAGCTTTAGCTATTGAAGAAGCATTAGCTGGGGTACATTATGATTACGAGAATGACAAGTTAGTTGTTAGCCCTCGTGATAAGGTGTACAAATCATTCATTGATAAGCGTGGATGGGATAATTTTGAAGTACTGGAAGAGTCTATAAAAAGTTTATACGACAAAGCAAAGAACGATAAAAACGCAGAGGGATAATATGGAGAACCTATCGAAAGATTTTAAAAAGTACGCAAAAGATAAATTCAACGTATCATCTAGCCAGTTCGAAGAATACCTTAAAAGCTATGCTACAGCAAAGGGATTACCAATGGACTCAATGACACCATACATCTTAGAAGAAAGAGAAATGAGGGTAACTCAAATGGATATATTCTCTAGGATGATGAGAGAAAGAATCTTATGGGTATCTGGTGAAGTAAATCAATATATGAGTGATGTGGTTAAAGCACAAATTCTTTACTTAGCTAGTGTAAGCTCAGAAGATATCACGATGTACATTGACTCACCAGGCGGGTCCGTCTTAAATGGCCTATCAATGATTGATACAATAGAGCTTGTTAAACCTGACATTAAGACGATTAACAACGGTTTATGCGCTTCAATGGGTTCAGTATTATTAGGCGCTGGGGCTAAGGGTAAAAGACTAGCTTTACCAAATAGCTTTGTTATGATACACCAAGTATCATCTGGATATCAAGGTAACATTCAAGATATTGAAATATCATATAAATTATCTCAAAGACTTAATGATAGGTTATTTAAATTATTAGGTAAGTATTCAGGTAAAACTGAAGAGATTGTTAAAAATGATGCAGTCAGAGACCTATGGTTAGACTCGGAAGAGGCTAAAGAGTATGGATTAGTGGATGAAATAATAGGAGAGTAGTAATTTTAACTAAGGCCCTACGTTATTAGTAGGGTCAAAGTTAATAAAGTATTTACATTTTTTTCTACATACTTATAATAAACAAGTTCTTTAACATAATGGGGGTGACTGGATTTGACCAGAGATAGACTGAGAGATACAGCATGTAGTGTTAGATTGGAAACACTTAAATACTCTATCAAAACTTTTAAATGGCGACATTTTAAACGTAGAAGAAAATTTCTTTGCAACAGCTTCTAGGAGCTTTGCTGGAGAGGTAGCTGTAGCCTAATTACAGCAAATGGTGGTAGCCCACCAAGAACCTGATGTTAAACAGTAAAATAATCGGATAGTACTTAACGTTAAAGTGCAAAACTTTTGGAAGGGATTAGAAACCTTAACCTGTTTGGATGAATCATTAAACATACCTAAACATGTAGACGGATTTTGATTCGTTTTTGGGACGTGGGTTCGAATCCCACCACCTCCACAATTAAAAAAAGCCATAATTTAAATTATGGCTTTTTTGTTTTAAGTAATTAGATTAACATTTACTGATTCTCTGTTCTTATTGTCCTAACTGTTACAGCAGGCTTAACACGATTATTAGTTTTGTTAGTCTTTACTTTTGTGGTAGTTATACCACTTTTTTTCTTTTTACATCCACATCCCATATCTTTTGTTTTACTATAAATATACGGGATAAGGTAAAATAATAAATAAAATATTGCTTTTTAAATAAAAAATACTAAAATTAATCATGTTTAAAACTAAAATAATATTATTAGATAAAGATTGGAATGAGGTCTTTAAGTATAAATCTAATATGAAGCCAATTGAGGGTGAGTTCATATACATAGAAGGGTTAAAATCGTATTATAAAGTCTTTAAGGTAGTCCATTCAATCATGGATACCAATAAAATAATACTAGTTGTTGAAAAAGTAGAAGGTTTATAAGAAACCTTTTAATATTTATAGCTATTTATTATAAAACCTAATATGAGTAAGCAAACCACCTTAAAAGGATTGTATGGTCAAGTATTGTATGAGAGTACAATGAAAAAACTATGTAATGAAAATTTCTTTACATTAGTTAGCGAATATTATACGATGTCAGGTGACTACAAAACTGATAGTAAATTAGTCAACGAATTATACGAGTACATTAAAGAAGATGATGACTTTGACCCATTAGGTCATGGTGCTGAAGCAAAAGATATTCCAGATGAAGCTGAAGATAAGATATGTGTTCTTAGTATGTCAAAAGGTAACGCTAAATTAGATTGGCCATACCTATCACTTCCAGCTGGATATACATGCCCAATGGCAACAGTATGTAAAAACTTCGCTGCTAAGTCAGGTAAAAAATTTAGTGACGGTTCATCAGTAAAAGGTGGTAAAGAAAGAGAATTTATGTGTTATGCGGCCAGACAACAGGGTCAATACCACAAGACCGCAGGTAAAAATGCCTTTAGTAATCTAAAACTTTTACAAACAGCTTTTAATTCTGGTGGTGTTGATGCCATGGCCGATTTAATTGTAAACTCATTAGAATATCATGGATATGATAAAACTAAAGTGTTTAGAATACATGAGGGTGGTGATTTTTATAGTAATGAGTACTTTAAAGCTTGGATAGAGGTGGCTAAAAGATTACCATCAGTAATATTTTATACTCACACAACGTCACTTAATTTCTGGATGAACAATAAAGGTTCGATACCTAAAAACTTTAAGTTAATAGCTTCAATGGATAAGAATAACGCTGATATGATATTAAACAATAACCTTAGGTTTGCCAAAGTTGTTTATTCAGTTGAGGAAGCTAAAGAATTAGGACTTAAAATCGATTATGACGACACGATAGCTGTATTTGGTGATGAATCTTTCGCTCTATTAATACATGGTCAACAACCAGCTGGTACCAAAGCTAGTAAAGCAGTCCAAGATATCAAGAAGTCAGGTATAGACAAAAAGATAAAGGCATTACATAAAGCTAATAAGAGTAATAGACAGAAACAATTATATAGTAAGTAATGAAAAAACCAACTAAAAAAATAGACGACTTAAGTAAAGAGGAGAAAAAAAAGTGGGAAGAAAAAATGAGATACCTAGAGGGTGACACCTCTAATAGAAACGCCTTGGATAAAATAAAACAAGGTCGTGGGTGGATTTTTTAAAAAAATCTTTTTTTATTCGAAATAAAGTTATATATTTGTAATGTAAATAAAAGCAAAGGTATGAGTAAAGAATGGAAAGATGTTAGAGTTATAGCAAATAGTGGCAACCCAATGTGGAGTGGTGGCGCTTATACAATGGCTTTTGTTTATTCCAACAAAGGTAATTTCTTAGTAAAAGGTTACTACAAAGAAGTAAAAGAATACCTTGAATCTGAAATTAAAAAAGGTCTGAAGTTTGTAGTTAATTATACTCTATGGAGTAGAAGACCTTATACTGATGAAAAACATCATAGAGATATCTGGAATACATCGAATAGAAGGACTTTCCTATTTGAACCAGACTACAAAAGTAGAGGTAATTATAAAAGAAGATACAAATGGAGATTTGATAATTCTGAAAAAGATACAGAGTTAATACTTAAAAGATTTCCAAAAAGATGGATTCCAGAATTCGATAAAGTTATATAATGTGTGAAGTGGGTTAAATATAGAACGCACAACCACCCCAGTGGCCTAGATAGTGAGTTAATTATAGAAAGCATAACAGCTCCAATATAAGTCTAGGTCCACATCACATTATTGTATTAAAAAATACTTAAAATTATTCTTCACAAGAAAGTTTATCCATATATTTGCTACAACAAAAATAATACTATGAGACTTTCAAAGAAAATAGAACTTCCAAAAGACGTGTTCGTGATGCATCACATCATGAGTCTACACGATAAAGAACTACATGTTGTAGGTGGAGCAGTTAGAGACTCACTATTGGGAATAAAACCAAAAGATTGGGATTTAGTAACTGACGCAAAACCATCTGAAGTGAAAGAAATATTTAGCGAATCTGAATTCGTTAATAATGTTCTGGATGTAGGCGAATCATTCGGTGTTATTATCTTAGTAACCGACTCTGGTGAATACGAAGTAGCCACTATGAGAGCTGATGTGGGTAAGGGTAGAAGACCAGACTCAGTTAGTTTTAAATCAACTATGAAGGAAGACGTCATGAGAAGAGGTTTAACAATGAACGCATTGTTTTACGATATTGGTAGTGGTGAAGTGGTCGACTTAGTTGGTGGTGTCGAAGACATTAAAAATGGTGTTGTTAGAGCTGTAGGTAAAGCTAGTGAAAGATTCGACGAAGACAGACTTAGAATACTTAGAGCAATTAGATTTGCTGGTAGATTTGGTTCCGACTTGGATAAAGAAATAGATGAGTTTTTAATTAAAGACAATTCACTTCAAGGCGTATCTGGTGAAAGAATTAGAGATGAGTTTATTAAAGGAATTAAATCAGCTAAGTCAACCAAACACTTTTTAGGTATGATTGATAAGTACAACTTATTCCATACAATATTTGGTGGTTTGGAGCCAATTAACAAAGAGTTTGTTGAATCTAATGACGAGCTACTAGTGATTAGTAAGTTGTTAAGTGAAGCACCGCACAAAATTATAGGCAAAAAACTTAACTCAATTAAATACTCTTCGGATGAAGTTAGAAAAATAACTTTTTTAGTTAGATTTTTACAGTCATTTAGTAAGGACACTTTCTACGACTTGAAGAAAATACACTCAATATCTAAGTTAGATGATGGTTTATTTAAAGAATTCAGTGAAGTTATGAGTATAAACCATCAACTAGTTAAAAACTTTATTGAATTTAACTTCACCGTAGATGGTGGTGATGTGATGGATGAGTTTAAATTAAAAGCTGGTCCTGAATTAGGTAAGAAAATTAAATGGTTAGAGACCAGTAAATTTTTTAGCGTATAAATAAAAAGAGGTAAAGTAAAATTTATCTCTTTTTTTATATAAATACTTGCGTAATACAAAGAAAAGCAATTTCTTTGTACTCAACTTTAATAATAAATAAATAAATTAAAAAAAAAACTATGGTAACATTTATTGGATTAATCATTCTTTTAGTAGGAATTACGTTATGGCTACTAGAAAGACAAAACAAAATTTCTGAAAGAAAAAATGAAGAAATTAGACAGTATAACGAAAATAGAGATTCTTATGGTAGAAGACAATTAAAAAGTACTTTTGATGTACCAGTTAAATGGCATATCCCTACAATTGTATCGAATAGTGGTGGAAATAGCGGTGGAGGTGCTTTACAAACACTTGAACTTAAAATGTTACACGACTTAAGTAACGACATAGCTAAAGGTAAAACTAAAAAGTAAAAACAAAAAGGGGTATGTTCGCATACCCTTTTTTTAATTTAACGTATTATGGAAAGAGTAACAACATATCTAGGTGATGAGAAGACAATGGGTAATTACATTGAAACTTACACAGGAAAACGAATATTTTATGATAACATTAAATCAGAGGATATAACAATCATTGATATAGGTCACGCATTATCTCAATTATGTAGATACACTGGTCATACAAAAGAGTTTTATAGCATCGCTCAGCATTCAATTCTAGTTTCTGATAATTTGGGTACATTAGCTGAAAAAAGAGCTGGATTACTACATGATGCTAGTGAAGCGTATATAAATGATTTAGCAAGTCCACTAAAGAAGTTCTTAGGTGATTCTTCTTATACTGAACTAGAGGATGATTTCCACGAGGTTATTAATAGAAAATTTAATATAACTGATGGTATGACCTCTAATATCAAAAAAGTAGATTTACAAGCGTTGTTTACAGAAAAAAGAGATGTAACCAACAACGCACATACAGATTGGGGTTGGGGTTATGATATTGAGATGTTTAAAGATAAAATAATACCACTCCCACCAAAAGGAGTTAAAAGACTATTTTTCGATAGATTTAAAAAGTTATTTTCAGAATTTAAAATATAAACCACTTTTAAGTGGTTTTTTTTTATATTTATATGTAAGCACTAACTAATGAAAAATAAGGTTGTTTACATTATAATACTAATCGTTTTAGTCATACTCGGAATCATATTCTTATTTCCTAGCAAATACACCAATAACCTTAAGCAGGTTAAGATAGAAAGAACTAATCAGATATATAACGCAACTAACAACACTTCTGTCGATACAATATATAGGAAAGGTCTAGAAATACTAGATATAAAAAATGAAAAGTTCATAATTACAAAATTCAACGGAAAAGAAAGAACAATTTTCAATGAAGAGATAAAGTTGAGAGGTGCCGTAATAGAAAAAGATGGGTACTACTTTATCAAAACAGACTTAGGTAGTAATAAGAACATAATTGATATAGCTTCTCATGAACTAATACATGTAAAGCAGATGGTAAATGGTAATTTCAAAATTACAGATAGAGGAATTTACTATAAGGGTAAATTTTACAAGCTACCATTAGAAGTTAAGTACGAAGACCTGCCTTGGGAAAAAGAGGCTTATAAAGAATCGATACCATTATTAAAAATAATGAAAGATTCGCTATTACAAAAAAGATAATAATATGAACAACTGGAATTTAGTAGAAATACTTAAACAATTCTCATCTAAACAAAAACTATTTGTATTAGTTTTTATGGTTTTAGTGATAGGTAGTACCACGGTAATAACCACATACCTCACCACAACATCTAAGGATTTAGACGATGAAATTACTAGATTAAAAGAAGATAATACAATATTAAGAGAAGATATTGAGAAGTTAAAAGAGAGAGAAGAAACATTAACTGCGATGGTAGTAGAAATACTTCAAAAAGCATCTAATTTAAAAAATAATCTAGAAGAAGAAGATAATAGGGTTGTGATGAGTGTTAGTAGAGAAGCACCTTATCTATCAGGTGAAAACACTTCATCAGTAAAGAAGGATAGTTTGTTAGTAAAGTCAGACACTATAGGTAGAAGGTTGGCCAGCGTCATGAATTATGTACCTGAACCTGAACCTAAAAAGAATGCCAAAACAATTGAAATGTTGGATGAGATAATAAATACAGGTAAAGAAATTAGAAAAGATAATCCATAAAAAAAAGCCCTTATAAGGGCTTTTTTCTTTAATTATCTGCTATCAGACGTTCTATCTTCTTTTCCAGTTTTTTAATGTATAAATCTTTAGCTGAATAAGTAACACCATCTACGGTCAATTCAACTAACTCATCATTATCATATATGGCCTTATGCTCTAGTTCATCTTTAATGTACAACTTCCACTCACCACATTTTTTTAATCCTTCACTAGTCTTTTCATAGAAACCTTCTTGTCTGATATAACCATCCGTAGCATCTTCAACATAGGAGTAATAATTAGTGTCAATTTGTTTTAATTGTTTTTCTTGAGCTGTAATCATAGGTGTAGTTATTATGACCACAATAAATGTTATAATAAATTTTTTCATAATACTTGTTTTATAATAAATAGTTTAATGTTAACTGAATGTTAACTTAATATTAAATTAAAGATACTAATTTTTTTAACTAAAAACAAGTGGTTTACCTAAAAATCTTCATATTTATTACTAAAATAATATGAGTAAATTAAGAATTACAGAGTCTCAATTGAAAACATTGAAGAGTTTTCTAATCTACGAGAATGAAAACATCAAAGAAGAAGAAGAAGAAAATCCATGTTGGGATGGATATGAAATGGTAGGTATGAAAGAAAAGGACGGTAAAGAAGTTCCTAACTGTGTACCTAAAGAAAGTGTGGGTGAAAAGGGTGATATGATATCTGAGGAAATACCTGATAGATATAAAGACAAAGGTTTTAAAGAAGTAGGTAAAAACTCAGCTGATGCCAAAGACCCTTTCTCATCTATTCCAAAAATCTTCTTTTCTTTTAATAAAATAAAGTGATTGAATGATAGTGATGAAGTTAAGTTGAAAAATTTTAAAGATTATTTAAAATCCTTAAATAACGGGTCTTTTGAAAAATTTGAGAATAATTTAATGAAATAACAACTTTTAGAGTTTTTTGGATATTTATAATAAATAAGTATCATGAGAAAGAAGAAATATTTATGCGTATTTAGACCCAAGAAAAATTGGGTTATTTAATTATGGAGAATATCAATTTAAATATGAACCTTTTTATATAGGTAAAGGTTGTAATAAAAGATGTGATGAACATTTACGTGAATCATCTCTTAAAGAAAAATCTTTTAAAAATAATAAAATAAATAAACTTTTAAAATTAGGGTTTAAACCTATAATTTTAAAAGTTAGTGAAAATTTATTTGAAGTTGATGCTTTTGAATTAGAAATTAAAATTATAGAATAATGAATGATGAGGAAATGGAAGATATAAAAAAATCTTTAAAGTTTTGGGGTGAATTATCGATGGATATGAAAATGGAATACTTAGGATATATGAAAAAATATAATGTTTTTGATGTAACTCCAGATAATATAACCGATGAACAATTAGTTGAATTATGGATGTATGCGGTTTAGTGTTGATGGTATTAGTTTGAGTGAATTGGTTAATTGAAACTCAATATAATACTTTAAAAGAAAGATTAATTTAAGATTGTTGGGATGGTTATGAACAAAAGGGTATGAAAAAGAAGTTTTTAAATAATAAGGAAAAGCAAGCTCTAAAACAAAAAAGAGCTGACATGATAGTTGAATCGTTTAATGATACCTATAATAAAATAAAGCGATTGAATGAAAGTGAGGAAGTAGATGAAACTACGGAAGAACCACAAATGGATGAAAAGGTTCAAGTGGGTCACCAAGACGACGAAGCTAAAATGCTTAAGAAAGAATTAATTAGAGCATCTAAGATGGTTCATATGTTATATGATAAATTAGATGATTATGATAAGATGGAAGCTAAAGCAGACTTCCCTCAATGGTGGCAAAAGAAAATCATATTAGCCAACTCTTTACTAGATGATGCGTTTGATTATCTAGATGGTGAGGAAAAATATTCAAATTAAAAAGTTAATAATCAAGGGGTTATAAATTAATTTAAAAAAAAAAGTATAAAAAACCTTTGTTTAAGTGAAATGTTTTAGTATATTTGTACTATATATTAATAACGATAAGGGTGAAAACCTACAAATAAATTTAGAAAATGCAACTTACAAGTATAATACATATTAGCAATTCGATGAGTAATTGGAGACGTAATCCAATTCAGTCAGGTATGTCTATACTCGAAGGTGGAAGTTGGTCTGGTTAAACAGAGAAACAAAACCAAAAGATAAGATAAAAGTCCTGACAAAATGTTAGGACTTTTTTTTTTGTAGTTCATTTACATGGTGTATATAGCTTAACTGGATAAAGCACTCGGTTGTGGTCCGAGGGGATGTCAGTTCGAATCTGATTATACACCCAAATAATATGGTGTTTTTGTGCCAAATTGGAAAGGCAGCCAGGCTGTGACCCTGATTACATCGGTTCGATTCCGATATAACACCCAAATCGTAGTAGTCGGGATGACCAAGCTCTGGAAAGAGTATACTAGTTTTGTCGGGGTTCGAATCCCCTTTATTACGCTAAATTGTTCATTGACATATTGAAAATAAATTGTGACGTGGGTTAAACAACCCATGTCGACACACGAGCGCATCCATTGGTGAGGTAAGCGGTCTCCAAAATCGTGGCTTAGGCCCTGCTGGTTCGACTCCAGCCGTTCGTGCAAGTACAAACACTCCTATGGTGAAATTAGTATCATGCTGGTCTCCAAAACCAGTATTATCAGTTCGAGTCTGAGTAGGTGTGCAAATACGGAGGGGTAAGTCGAAAGATTCTGGGTAACGTCTGCGGTCTTGAAAACCGTTAGTCCCGAAAGGGGCGTATGGGTTCGAATCCCATTCCCTCCGCAATAGTTACCCAGCTTGTTCCGTCATGGGTTATAAAATTTACATCGATTAACGGAACCCAATGAAGGAGACCTTGCCGAAAAAAGTAGGTTAAAGGTGTTGTAATAATGACTATTAATTGGAGAGGTGGTAGAGCGGGCGATTGCGCTGGTATTGAAAACCAGTGACTGTGAAAGCGGTCCGTGGGTTCGAATCCTTCTTCCGCTACTATTAAAATAATGGACTGATAACTCAGTGGTCAGAGCAGGGAGCTGTTAACTCTCAGGTCGTGGGTTCGAATCCCACTCGGTCCTCTAGAAAGTATGTGAAAGTATTAATTTGCAAGGGGATGTACGTTATCGAGTGGTGAGAGACCACTATGGATGATAGGTTACAAATAATCCAACATACGCCTTGAGATTCCTATCACTTTATAATTTGGCCATGTATCCGTAAATGGAGATGAGATAATATCAAATGGGGGTTCGAATCCCTCCATGGTCACAAAACAATGGTAGGTAGTACTAATGTTAAAACCTTCGCCTGTTAAGCGAAAAGATGTGGGTTCGATTCCCACCCTACCAGCAACAAAAAGTGTATTATATTGCACTATTCGTAATTTTTTAGGTCACAAACACTAAAATTACTTATAAAAGTGTATTTAAATGCACTATAATAATAAACTACTAAGGTGTGGCGACGCATACATCCACGATGATGAGGGTTTAGGTTCAAGTCCTAGATAGTAGTTTATAATACGCTGATGTAGCTCAGAGGCAGAGCAAACGGCTGTTAACCGTTAGGTCGAGATTTCGATATTCTCCATCAGCGCAATTTAACTGGAAGGTAGGCAGATACGGTTTGCTGCG
>Ga0307973_1000855_pt1 | contig 14844 bp, 21 predicted proteins | sample OrgLakmetagen782_FD_201837 | JGI IMG/M metagenome (GOLD analysis project Ga0307973, IMG submission 201837) | Saline water microbial communities from Organic Lake, Antarctica - #782 | ecosystem: Environmental > Aquatic > Non-marine Saline and Alkaline > Saline | place: Antarctica: Organic Lake...
TTGCTTTGTAAAGACGTTTTGATTGTGCCGAGTTATTAACGTGAACCCTAAAAGTTCTACCGTCTTTTAATTTGACCTCTTCTGTTCCAGTTTCCATGATTAAAATTGTTTTGTTTATGACTACAAAGATAGGGAAAATTAAGAGTAATAATAGCCAAATAAATGTTAAACTATTTTTAGTTACTTGGTTTAAAGTCATCCCATTCTCGCCAACCTTTACCATATTTTAAATTTATTTCTTGTCTTGCAGTTTCTACAGCAACATTTTTTTGTTTTTTAGAAGTACATACTTTTAGCTTTTCCTTAATTAAAATGGCTAATTCTTTTCTGATTGCTTTCGTACTTTTTTGCATAATATTTTGTTGTTAATAAAGTGTTAAAGTCTATTGTAGATACTCTTATTTTTCTTATCTTTGTAGTGTTAGCCTGAGGTACAAGTCGGAAGAGTAGACTCCAACCTACGACAATATTTTCTGGATATATAGAGTAAAAAAAAAAGGAGTAAATTATACTCCTTTAATTTTTTAAGGCAGAGTCTTAATTAGAATACCAGCTTTGCCTCATTTAAAGCGAATTTTAAAGCGCTTAGATTATTCTTGTAGTTGTTACCAACCATCACACCTTCAAGTCTACCGTTATCACGTCTAGGTGCTGACTTCTCATGCGTTGTCCATCTAGTTACACCTGAAAACAACCCCCAAAGGTTTTCGCCCTTACCTACAAACCCGTTACCTTGGTCGCCGTCCATCTCACCATAAATGTTATTGTACAAACTATCCATAGTATTTCTTTTACGGGTAGAAAGCTCTTCAAGCTCTTCTTTAGTGGATAACCTTGAACAACCCAATTGTTGGCTTACAAGGGAATGAGCAAGCTCTCTACTACAAGGCGTAGATTCAAACGTCTCATAAATTTTAACCATCTTAAGACTTCTGGCTAATGCCGTTTCAATTAGAGATGGAATCTCCTTTATTTTATTTTGCATAGACGCAGAGTGACGGAACTTAGCATTACCATTTTTGTAAAAGTAGAAAAACTGATTGTTACAGCTCATTGTCTTATTTCCAATACCAACTGATAAAGATGTAGACCCGTCGTTACTATCAATAATAGTTACATAACGTTCAACGGTATCGTTACCAATTTTGGCATCTCCAATAACCTTTAATTGAATATATACTTTGCGACCTCCATTAAGGTTACCCGCCTGTATAACCTGTAATTCATCTCCAAAGGGCTTAACGCCTAATAACATCAATTGAATGATATGTAGGTTTTGAGATACATTATACCCACCTTTAACTGAGTTCAGAACCTCATTACTTCTGGAATGTACTAAGGCAAAATCATTGGTTGGAATAAACTCCCCGTTAATATTAATATGAAATTGCTTTTTGATTACACCCCAATCTAGGCCATGATTAACGGCGAACTCCTTAACTTCTTTTTTAAGCTTTCTAGCTTCTCTAGCTTCCTCAGGCGTTTGACCACATTTATTAAGTCCTTTAGATGCCTTGATAGCTCTAGGTGAAAGGTTAGGTCTTTCAGTTTCTTTGACTTGTTCTAATACGTTTGACATAATTTAGTGTTTTTGATTATTAGTATTATTCTTGGTACAAATATAAAACAATAAAAGAGTTCTCACAAACGCTTTAACATTTTATTATAGAATTTAACATTTATTAAATAAAAAAAAAATATTCACATAGGTTGGAGTCTACTCTTTCGAATATTGCTATTCAGACTAACCAATACAAAGATAAGAATAAACATTGGTTATTTGAGTTAATAAAATGTTAAAAAACCCATAAAGCCTTAACTCTATGGGTTTCATTACAGCAATCAAAAAATATTATACACTGGCTAACATTGATTCAAGCTCTGCTTCCGCTTCGGTCTCTTCCTCTTTTAAGGCTTCAACGTCTACAATAAAGTCGTTGTTATCCAACATTTCGGCATTTTTACCTTTACTACCTTTGCCTGTAAGATACTTGTATTTAAGTCCTACAACAACATTATCATTATCTAAAAATCTCAAATCACTTTCATCTCCATTGATAACAGGATAACCTAAATACGTCTCAGGCATATCGTTTTCGTCCTTTACGCCAAATACAACTGCAACATTATAACCTCTATTTAAGATATCAACAACTTCATTATGGTTTGTCTCACTCCTAGAAAATGTCAATTGATAATTGCTTGAAAGGATTTTGTTGTTAAACCTATTAGGTATTTTAGTATAATCGTAAAATGTAACATCAGGAAACAATTCGAAAATACTCTTAAGGTTTTTATTAGGTTTCTTATAAACCCATATTTTACCATTGCTAGTTCTTTTAAAAATTCTTAGATTTTCGAAAGGGAAATCACTTGTACCGTTTAAACGAATTGCAAAGTTTTTATGTCTTAAGACACTACCATTGAAAGATAGTGTTTCAGTACCCTCTACTTTGGCGTGCTTACTTACAATAACTTCAATCTCATTAGCCAATTGTCTCATAAAACGTGTACGGTTAGCTAAAAAGTATTCAGTCTTATTTATTTTACCCGCCTGTACAGCATCAAATCTAGCTGCCCCAGAGCCAAATAAACAAGCTTCTGCGCACCCTTCACTGGCATGACTGCAAAGGTTTTTACCTTTACTATTTTGAGTATGTGGAGCTAAATACATAATGTAAGTAGTATAGCCAAAATTTGCACCCTTAATAGTTTTACTGTTTTGTGTAGATAATAAATTTCTTGGAATTGTGTAACTCATCTTATGTGGTTTTGATTATAGCATTATTGCCAATACAAAGATACGAATATTAAACAGTTTATAATGTTAATGAAGTGTTAAAACTTTATACTGTTTATTAAAAAGATAGTTAAGTCGCAGAGGTCCCTGCTTTTATACGATGAGAATATCAAATTGAGTAAGTTCTCAGGCTTAACTTTATTTTAACTAACTATCAATTAAAAAAGCTCTTTGGTCAGTACCAATCTGAAATATCATTAAAGGAATACATCGTAATCCAAGGTAAAATACCTCTTATCTGAAAACCAACGTACATTACTATACGTCTACGCTCCTACCGCATAATGCGAGAGCCACCACTGTTATCCTTCTGAGCTACGTGTTCCACTCAGGTTCTAATAATATAAATTCGATAAACACAGCCACTGGTATGGCTTGGAACACTATCAGTCTGTTTTGTCTAGGAAATATTTGACTGGATACGTTAGCTACCCATGAACCTGCTTATCGTCTTTCAAAGAGCTTATACAAATATACAACAATAAAACATATTGTACAAATAATATAATGTTAAAATTTAATCAAATAATTGCGGTCTGTATGCAACAATTTGCACTAAACTAGCTTGTTCAATATTACCGTAATTATCATCGTAACAACAGTTACCATACATATCAGTTCTATATTCATCGTTACCATGGCATTGAATGATAACGCCTATTTCATTTTCTTTGTTTATCACAACACTACCCAATGTGAATTTATCACTATCTGATGGGTTCTGCTCATAATTAAACAATGCATATTTTTTATGGTCTTGTACTTTCATGGTCTTAAGTTTTTATTATTCTATATGTAAAGTCATAGGAACGTCTAACCCATGGTTTGCAATGTACTCATCCGATTCATTGAACATACTATTGTCAACGTAAAAATAGATAGCACTGTCAACTTCATAGGCTTCAGCTGAACCATTCTCAATGTCTTCGGTCAATACCCTGTCCAAAGCCTCGATTGATATTACATACTCTGTAGGTTGTCCATCTCCGTCAACGTCGTTTACAGCCGTTATAACTTTTACAGGGTAAGATTCATTTTTGTACTCGATAGAATTCATGATATATGTTTTTTGGTTACATTACAAATATACGAATAACAATTGGTTATTTCTGTTAACAAAATGTTAAAAGTGTCTAGACTTTATGGACTCAACACATGACTCTCCACTTGTACTTAAACCAGTCTCATTCCAGTTTAAGCCACTATCATGAAGTTGTTGAATTGATAGTAGGTAATTTTGTCCCATATCTTTAAGTCTTTGTGGTAAACTATTGAAAAGCTCTTCATTTCCAACTGTTTTGTCTTGATTAATAGACTTAGCCAAATTAATAGACTTAGCCAACTTTAAAGACACCTCTCTACCAATGGCACAACGTCTACCGTCTTCAGTTAAATACTGACACCTACCCCACCTATCAGTCGCTCTGTTATTAGCGTTAAAATGATTAATAGTGTTTTCTAAAAGTTCTTCTTTAGTCTTTGACACTTTATGTCCCATGATATTTTGATTTTTAATTACATTATAAATATAAAACAACATAACGAATTACATCGTTAACAAAATGTTAAAGTCCTAATATTTCTGCTTCACTCTCTTTGATATAGAACATCTCTCTATCTTGATAACCTCCGAAGTCCTTGATAGCATATACATTCCTATTGGTAACTTCAGCAAATCTACTCCAACCTACTCTCCTTTTAATTTGGGAATAAGTTACAATTACATCCTCTGGCTCTTCTTCTTTGTAGTATTGTTCAGGGCGCAAGTTACCCCCCTCATCCGCAATATCACAAGTTGTAGGTGTATTAGTAGCCTGACATAACTCATCTATGATAGAGTCTCCAAACTCTTCGCAACCATAATCAATTAAAATATCTCTTAATTTATTATGAACCTCTCTTACCTTTAACTGTTCTTCTTTTTTCATACTGCTTTTTTTATTTTGTGGTTATACATCTCTTGTTTTTCACAACCTATTAAAGTTGTTGCTAATAACATTCCTACTGCCAATACTTTAATTAATTTTTTCATTGTATTGGCTAAAATCTATTTTATGTTTTGACCTTAAGAAAGCTCTTAAGATTTTATCATCTGATTCCTCCAAGCCCTTTAAGACTTTCATTGGATTCAAACCCGCTCCTTTATGACCCAAAAACTTATGGGCTAAATAATATAATCTTCTAGTCATATTTTTGATTTTTTTTATACAAAGATAATAATAATAAACAGTATAATATATTAATCAACTGTTAAAGTATCAACCCAATCTGCCAACTCACAAAGTTGTTCATGGGTTAATACGCCGTATGAGTAGATATAACCCTCGTTATCATAAATCTCATCCTCTCCAACTTCGGCAAGCCATTTGCTACTATCTAAATTAAAGCTCCTAGCTGCATCGGTCTTAATTACTTTAAAATCGTAATCTTCTGACTCAACGCCTATCTCTCTTACTTTATCAATGATTGACACCTGCGCCCTCATCCATAATGTTTCCAACTGACTAATAAATGATTCCATAGTATTTTTGTTTTTTAATTACTTATACAAAGATAAAACAAAACCCTCAACTATTACGTTAAGGGTCTGTTAAAATATTAAACAATATAATCTTCTAAATTCTCATCCTTGAATTCATCAGGCAACTCACTAGCAATATCATCAATCGAATAAAATCCACAATAAGAATCTTGAACGTTACCGCCCTCATCATATAGAGTATAACAATACACATCTCCATTGATATAAGAATTGAAAGCATTAATCTCATCCAATATCATACTATGTAATTTTTTTCCACTGGTTATTTCATAACCTATCTCATCCAAACTCTCCTTAGTTACAATATAAAAACCACAATTAGAATAGTCAAACCCATGTTTAATACCTAAAGAATACTTAACATCTCCATGCTCATACCTACATACTGGAAATATAGCAATTACATCTTCCTCAAACTCATCAGCAATAAGTTTCATATGATTATCAACGTTTTTAGCCCTGTAACCCGTGGACTCAACAATACCCTCCAAAACCTCATCTCTATCAGGACTGTACCTTCCAGTCTCACAAGTGATGAAATATCCTAAATTAGAATCCTCTCTAGGACTTTCAGGGCTTGAATCATAAGTTATCTCTAATGCATCATCCTCTTCACATTCATATCTGCTTGTAACGTCCTCAGTTTGCCAAAGATTATATGTAAAATAACCCTTGCTTTCTAATAAATCTTTTGCTTTTTGAATTTCTTGTGTGAATTTCATCTTATTTATTTTCTGTGTTAAATTCTGTTAAAGTTTCACTATATAATTTGGCTTGAAAGTTTATTTCAAACTCTGATATTTCAAAAGGTGTTTCTTCCACCTCTATGTAAACTGTATCATTTTCTTCAAATGCTATTACTCCCTTATCTGTAATTGCTAATATTGCTTTTTGATTCTGTGTCATGTTATTTATTTTTATTGTCAAACTCTTGCATCTTGTAAAATAGGTTATCTAATACTTCTTCTAACATTAATTTTAATTTATCGGCTTCTTCTTCCGTAACCGCACCATAGGAAACTAGGTCATAGTCATATAACATAGCAAAATCTAGTTCTCCCAATGTTTCGTAAATACTATCTGCTTTCTGCCTTTGCGTAAAGTTTTCTATTTTATTTTCCATAATTATTCTTTTAAATTAATAGTTTTTAAGTTCTGTTAAATTATCTATCCTTTTAATACCCCAACAAAATAAACCTAAATCTGCATTTTGTTGGTTGGTGTTGTTAAGAGTTTCAAAATACTCTGATAAAACCGTTTTAATGTGGTCTAAAGGGCAATTATTACCAGTAAGTTGGAATATTGCATCTCTATCCTTTAGTTTCACTAGCTGTCCTGTTCTATCTTTCACTTTCATACTTAAACTATTTGAAAGTCTTGTCCGTTATTATATTGCATGAGTTCTGCAATTTCTGCCATATTTTCAACATAAAAGAAAATATCATCATCCTCTTTTGGAATCAATTCTGTAATACCAATTAAGACGGTTTGTTCCTCTCGGTTGTCTTTCCAACGTATTTTCTGCAATGAAGTTTCCATAGTTTTTGTTGTTTGTGAGATATAAAGATAAGGTATCTTTGAGGTTAATATAGTTAAGGGGTTGTTAAATTTTATTCTATTTCCATTAATACTATTCTTATCAATAACTTTTTTAAATGTCTTCATGTGTATATGTTTTTTGATTACGTTACAAATATAAAATAACATAAAGGATTATACTGTTAATGAGATGTTAAAGTTCTCTAGGGTCTAATGTTATAGTACCATTGGACTGTTCCCACTCAGCACCACAACCGTCACATTCTCTTATCTCTTCACTATCCTCTATAAGGTCAGTTAAAGCACAATCACATATAGGACAATCTCCTACAATAGTATTCTCATCTAATTTCATAATAATATTGTTTTATATTAATCATACAAATATACAACAAAACCCTCAACTAAAAAAGCTAAGGGCTTGCTGATTGTTAATCTAAAATATAAACATTATGATGATACAAATATATAACAATAAAAGAGTTCTCACAACATAATAACATCATTTTAACATATGGAACTATTTTCATAAATAAATGTTAAATCCCATTGCAGATACGTTTATTATCCTTATCTTTGTATAGGATGACGGGCGCACCTGAATGGTGGGAAGAGTAGACTCCAACAAACCTCAGTTTGAAATGTTAAAATATTGTTAAAACCCATTGTAGTTACATTATTTTTTCGTACCTTTACAGTGGCCTGAGGTAACAATCGGAAGAGTAGACTCCAACACGAATAAACATAAATTGTTAAAATATTCTTAATTATTTGTACACAACATAATATTTTCTTATCTTTGTATTGGTTAGTCTGAATAGAAATATTCGAAAGAGTAGACTCCAACCTACAACAATATTAACCAATATAATTATTTCATATTTTAACATAATTTTAATAGTATAAAACAATTATTAATCGTATCTTTGTATCGTCAGTTACAACATAGTAACTGGCCATCAACCCCTATTCAAAAATTATATTGAATAGGGGAGGACCCTTATCCCCAATGTTAAGATTCCCTTAACACAAATCCCTCATGTCAAAATTTGACGAATGTATGGGACAGATAATTATTAACCCTTTTTTAAACATTATTTTATATGTGAGTTTTTGTTAAATATTAGTTAATATAAATGCCGCATTGGTGTTATCACCTGACAATAGCCGCTTTTAAAAAATTGTTAAAATTTTTGTGAAAGGTTACACACAGGTCGGTCTTTTCATACCCTTATGTTGTCTTTTCATATCCCCTAATATTTTACTACACTCGCCCTTACCCCATATTGTGGGTTTTAGTGGTAAAATGTGGGAAATACTGTAAAGACCATTTTAGGGCATACGTGTCGTCTTAATGTATTTTAGGAACGATAAACACCCTTTATTTATGATTCTTAGGTATCTCCTTTGCGTTATCTCCCTCTTCATTTCCCTACACACATATGTGTATATACCCTCTCTTAGGAAGCCTCCTATTACGTTAAATTTTGTTACCACACATATGTGTACATACCCTCTCTTATGAAGCCTCCTATTACGTTAAATTTTGTTACCACACATGTGTGTACCTTAGGGGTTTATTATTGTATACTATTTTATTAGTATATAAAATCTTATGTACACAAATGTGTGCCTATTATTCTATTCATTTAATATAGCTTGGACTAGATACCTATATTTATTTTTTAGTGTATTTCTTTTGTCATTCTCATATAGTAATATAGAATAGTTAGAAGTTCTTCTTTTATATTTTATATTTTTATTGTGATTGATATTGTGTTGTTTTAGACAATTCTACAGTTCGTCTATTTGATTAATGATATATTCAGTTCCGCTACCACCAGAAATTCCTATTGTTTCATCATCAATGTATCGACCTATTTCTTTGGGCCAAAAAACCCCTAATTTTTTAATGTGTGTTTCTAATTTCTTTTTTGTTTTAGATACAAATACGCTACTTCTGCTATCATTTGTTCTTATTCTAATTAATACATACATATATTTATTTTTAGTTAATTATTAAAAGTTTTGTATTTTGGTTACACTTTATATACTTAATCATTATCAGTTGTTATTTGCATATAGTAGTTTATGATTTCCCCACTAGATTCGACCTTAACTATTGCTTTGTTTACGCCATGTACATTAACGTATGCTTTTGTGAATGATTGTGGTATTTGCAGTAGATTGTTATAATGTTTACCATCGTCCTCTGAGGGTGCTGACCCTTTTGTTGTATCAACTATTTTTAAGGACTTATCAGTTGTTGCTATTATCTTTTTATTTCCACTGCCGATAGCATTTAATTTATTTAGGTTTGTGCCGTCATGTTTGAATAGGTAGTGGCCTCTTCCTGTTCTTCTATTTATTACACCTGTTGCATATCCCATTCCCCAATCACCTTCTTCTACTTTTTCGTCTGTTGTTAAGTAGAGGTGTTGATGTTTTCCTCCAATATCTAATACGGCTTTATTGGCAGAATCGGGGGTGTGAAATATTCTATCTAATCCTGTATCGTGATTAACTATCCCAATGTGAACTACCCACCCACGGCAGAGCCGATGTGATGGGTTTCGGAGGTCACAGACTCACCTAATGGCAACGCCTTACTCCGTTTTTGTTTATCCTGCGAGTCAATTCCTGAACCACAGCTTAATATTTTTAAACCTTGTTTTTTTATGTTAATGCTTGCGTTAAAATCTCTATCGTGTATGGTATTACAACTCGGACAAGTCCACTCTCTATCTTTTAGAGTTAAGTCTTGGTTAATGTAATTGCACACATTACAAGTTTTACTACTTGGAAAGAATCTATCAATTTTAACAACTACTTTATCGTTCCAATTAGCTTTATATTCAAGCATTGTGTAAAAAGTACCCAACGAAACATCAGAAAAGGCTTGTGCTAATTTATGATTTTTCATCATATTTTTCACAGCCAAATCTTCAATACAAATTACATCGTGGTTTTTGACGATTTCTGTACTGACCTTATGCAAATAGTCTTTTCTGATATTGGTTACTTTTTCGTGTACTCTTGCAAGTTTTGATTTTTGTTTTAATCTGGAATTGCTTCCTTTTGTTTTTTTAGATAATTGTCGTTGTTCGTATTTTAATTTTTTTAAGTTGGTTTTAAGTGTTTTGATATTCTCATACACTTTACCATCGGATAGTATCGCTAAATCCTTAATACCTGTATCAATACCTATCTTTGAATTTGTTTTTTCAAATGGAGTGTATTCAACCTCACAAGTAATACTTACATAATAATTTCCTGTTGTTGATTTAGATATTGTGGCAAACAAGAGTTTACCTTCAATTTCTCTGTGAATATTAATATCAATTCCTTTCTTAAATTTAGGAATAGACAGTTTACCTTCTTCAATAGTTACACTTTGAGGAACTGTGAAACTTTGTCTGTCATACTTACTTTTAAATCTTGGAAATTGGGTTTGCTTTCTGAAAAACTTATTATATGCCGTATCAAGATTTCTTAAAGAAGATTGCAAACTTTGACTATTGATTTCTTTCAACCAAACAAACTCTTCTTCTTTTTTAAGTTTGGTTAAGTCATTTGCATTATCATAGTAGTTAAGTGATTTCTTTTCTTCAAGATAAGTTTCTTTTCTACTATTCAGGTAACGATTAAACACAAATCGAGTTGCTCCAAAATGCTTGGATAGAAGTATCTTCTGCTCATTGTCAGGAGAAATTCTAAACTTGTATGACTTGTGTATTAACTTCATTCTATTATTAAATAGTCTAATATTTTGTAAAAATACAATTATTTTTACAATTACGCAATTTTTTTGTAAATATTTCCATTCATTTTGAGAAACATTCACAAAAAAAATTCGCTACCATGTCCAAAAAATCTAATTACATCAGTACAAATCGGTCTAAACATTACCTTAAATGTCATTTAATCTTTGTTTGTAAATATCGCAAACCAATGTTGGTTGGTCAGTTAAATGATGATATTAAACAAATATTTCAATCTATTGCCAATGGCTCAGATTTTGAAATTGAAGTGATGGAAACAGATGTAAATCACGTTCATTTTCTTGTCCGCTACATTCCTCGTTTGTCTATTGCTCAAATTGTCCGTAGGCTTAAACAAGAATCTACTCGTCAAATTTGGTTACTTCATCCATCTACTTTGCGTAAGCAATATTGGTATCAGCATCTGCTTTGGTCTGATGGTTATTTCGTTTGCTCTATTGGTGAGGCAAGTCCTGATACCATTCGTCAATATATTTTAAGTCAAGGGTAATCACTACATTTGTCGCTTACATCCCATCCACGCAAAAGCGATGAATGGGTTTTACGCTCCGTTGTATAAAATTCCTTTTAAGTTATCTATTATCTTCATTGTTTATCTGTTATTGTATTTTATATAATCCAATTTCGTAATCATATAGATAATTGAATACTGGGTATGGTTTATCGTAGAACACTGATTCTTCCAATAGGGTATTTGGGTCTAGTGTTTTATATTTATTATACCCTTGATTATCCTTGAGTACTTTTAATTGTTTCTTATATGTATTTTGGTCTTCATTGAATTTATGACTTATTTTTGTATTGTTTGATAAGTTCATTCCAATAGTAACGAGATTCTTTTTATCCTTTGTTTTGACAAGGATATACATTTCGTCAGATGATAGGGACCTTCTTAGTTTATTACCGTTAGCTATTTTGACTTCGTTTTTTCCTTTGAATTTCTTTGGGAATATATTTTTTAACATTGTTTGAGACTCAATTAAATTGGCGTATGCTATTTGTTCACGTAAGTCTCTATTATTATGATTAAAGTTATTTAGGAAAATATACATTTCATTTAGTGTAAACTTTTGATTTTCGAACTGTTCTTTTAGTTCTTGTATAAATAAATTTTGGTATGTATTTTCTAGGCTATTGATTTTACCACCAATTACAGTTGCATCGGCTCTTGTTTTGTTGATAGATATATGGATATCACATTCACCCATATTCCCCCATCTATTGAGTCTACCAATACTTTGTTGGAATATCTTTACTGATGGAGCTTTTATGAATATCTTTTTAACGCTATAGTCACATGATGTTGTTAATATTTGATTTGTGAATACACCTAATTTTTTTCTTTGACCATTCTTATTATAGTTATCCAACACTAGTTGTTTTCTATGTAGTTTATCTTCATCTAGGTATCTACCATGTGATATTAGTTTTGGTCCATCATAATTAATATAATGGTTTTGCACATCGTCTACTGTATGATGGAAGGATACAAACTCACCTTCCATTAAATCTATTGGAATATCTTCATGAAAGAATATTCTATATTTTTGGTCATGTGCTGCCTTAAAATGTTCTTTTTTGTTTGGTAATATGTTTATATTCTTCCCACCCATCTCTTTGAACTTGAATGTTGGTTCCGTTGCTGTTAGCATTAGGGTTGTTGAGTCCAACTTATTATGTCTTTGCTTCATTATATTATTATATGATGCAAATAGGGCGCAGTTCATGTTTTCGTATTCGTGAACCTCATCAAATATAACATCGCAATCATAAATCATTAGGCTTCTTGCACCATAGTTATTACTTACACTTGGTTTAATGAAGTTATCAATATTTGTTATGATAATATCTGATGAGAAATCTTTTAAATCGTTATTTGCTTTTTTTCTTTCACCAGTGATATATAGTTCAATATTGACATGTACCTTCAATAGTTTAAGGTTATCGATTATATCATCATAGATTGATTCAGATATTACATTTGTTGGACATACCCATATTACTTGTTTATCTCTTGGCATTGCCCATAACACACCAATTATAGACTTACCAAATCCTGTTGGTGCTTTGATTAGAGTTGTATTATCATCTTCAATGTTATTGATAATATCCAATTGTTTTTTGGTTCTATCTGACCCTATAAAGTCTGGGTCAACGTTAGATAATTCCATTGATTGTTTTGTAAATATTTCATCAACTGATTCATCAGAACTGGCACATACATCACTTGTAATTAATATGCCACGATATAGGTTATCAACTTCATTAAATTGTGTTTTATATTCTGGGTCAATATAATCATCCTCGTTTACAATATCGATATCATAATGACGACAAATATCTTTCATTGCGTTTAGTTCATCGTCGGTTATTTCCTTCTGAATATTGAATATTTCTTTTGGTAGATTTTCACATGAATTATAGTTGGCGTGGTGCCATAGGACTAGATTAGCTATTGTGCTTTTATCTTTGTGATTCACGTACTTTGATATAAAATACCATCCAATTATGTTATGAGCAAACTTATATTTGCTTTTATCTTCAATTCCTTTCTTAAAGAATGTTTGAGTTTTATTACGTATTTTACCTATGTCATGTAATATGGCCGATAGGGTTAATATTTCGGTATTAACCTCATCAACATCAAATTTGGTGGTTAAGATTTTAATATTATTAACCACCTCATTTGTATGCTCTATTAAATTCTTACCGTTGCTTTTAGCTAGGAATGTATGCATCTTATTCATAAGTTTGTTTCTGCAAATATACGGATAATATCTTATAGTTGCAAATAATTTTAGTAATCTTTCGATTAATGACTATATACAGGTTCTATTTTACTTTCCAACAAATCAATGGCGTTATGATAATCTTTCGATTAATGACTATATACAGGCAGTTGTAAAGGATTACTTGACTACTGCTTTGTGAGTTTTGATAACCTTTCGATTAATGACTATATACAGGTGCTGAAATAGTAAGAGATAACATATATGAGTTGTGATAACCTTTTGATTAATGACTATATACAGGGTGCTTATTTCTGGACTACGTTAATAAGAAGTTGTGATAACCTTTCGATTAATGACTATATACAGGAACTGGTTACTGCATCCTAGTTAAGGTCCAGTTGTGATAACCTTTCGATTAATGACTATATACAGGGTACCATCTTGTGAAGCCTTTGTTTAAGTGGGTTCTAATGGTATTTCCTGTCTTAAAAAATGGCATAATTATGACTTACCTTTAGGTTTTTTCTCCTTTTTTTCAATCGTAGGTGGTTCAATATCCAAGAAATCCACGCCAATTACTCTATCTTGCATGAGCTTATCATACTCTTCAATGTTATTTATTCTAACAAATTTAGGTTTTGTTAATAAATCAATCTCATCACCTTCATGACCTAAAGCAATTTCAAGACCCTTTGTTCTGGCATACGCATCAGAACGTTTAACCTCAACTGCTAGAATTCTTTTGATTGTTTCTCTAACTATATTCGTGACCACTTTATCACTCAATACAATACCCTGTTCACCGATAACATTTAAGTGGGTTGTTCCCCAGTTACCATATTTTGCATTACCATCACCATACCTTCCGTTTATGTGCTTAATGAATGGTTCAACGTCAGTTTCTTTCAACGACATTCTGTCGTAATTATCATCGATTGAAATGAATTGTAATTGTTTAATATCAAAGAATATTTTAGATGCATATTCTATCGCACCACAATTTTCTTTGAAAAATAATGAGGTGTCATCTCTTTCACCTTCTGCGGTTCTAGTTTCAAGCCATGTTTCAGTGTCTGATGTCTGTTCGGCATCTGATACTGTAAGTGCTGACTTCCTTTTAAGATTGGTTTTATCCTTCAGAATCGCATATCCACGGAGAATTGTATTGTCTTGTGATAATAAAGATGTTCTTAGCTTACTTATTAAAATCAATTTGTCAGCGTTAACAAGATTTTCATCACCACAAATCATTTTTCTAAGTAAATTACTACTAATCACTTTTTTAGGAACAAGAACCTCTTTTTCTTTACCATCTTTGTCGATTGTGGTTTTCTTATAGTGATTTTCTTTGGCAAAGGAACCATTATTGTTCATTTTACCGTTGCTCATCATTTCACCAACAAACCTTTTGTGAGGGTTACTACCATTATAGTTTACTAAACCTCTACC
>Ga0307973_1000866_pt1 | contig 14750 bp, 13 predicted proteins | sample OrgLakmetagen782_FD_201837 | JGI IMG/M metagenome (GOLD analysis project Ga0307973, IMG submission 201837) | Saline water microbial communities from Organic Lake, Antarctica - #782 | ecosystem: Environmental > Aquatic > Non-marine Saline and Alkaline > Saline | place: Antarctica: Organic Lake...
GTTATGGTATTGACATGGCTAATCTGGAAGATTTTATTGCTTTTCAAGCGGCAGTGTCTTTGCTTAAGGAGCATGGTATATATCAAGACACCATGGATGATGTATATCAGAAATGCAAGCAGCAGATAGAACACGCTACCAAGGCTGAGGAAAACTACGTTAAAGCAGTTTATGAGCCTTTCACTTACGAGGAAGTTTCAGAAAGAATCGCCCAACTTTTAAGTCACGAGAGCATCACCTCAGAAGTTAAAGTAATTTACCAAACCGTAGAAAAGCTCCATGAAGCCTGCCCCAAAAACTTAGGCGATTGGTATTTCACAGGGGATTACCCTACAAAAGGAGGCAATAAAGTAGTTAACAAGGCGTTTATGAATTTTTACGAAGGGAAAAACGATAGGGCTTACTAAAATAGTACTATTACACACGCAACCTTTTTGTAAGGTAACGCATCTTTATACTGTGAAAGATTTATTAAATTTGCACAACTAATTTCATCCATATCTAAATGTCAGAACAAACTTCACAAAACGCCTCAGACGAAATTGACTTAGGCGTTGTTTTTGAAAAAATAAAGTCTTTTTTTAAGTCTATTTTAATAGGAATTATCCAAATATTTCAGTTTTTCTGGAATCATAAAATCAGACTGATTATTCTCTTAGTAATAGGCTTAGGTTTGCAGTATTTTTCCTCTACACAAATTGATAAACTATATGTGAACGAGTATCTTGTGAAAACTAATTATAATAGTACAGAGTACCTTTACAGTAAAGTCAAGTCCATCAATGCAAAATTAAAATCTGATGATAGCCTATATTTAAAAAAAGTATTTGGTAGCGAGTATGAGAGAGTTGATGAGCTTGAAGCAGAACCAGTGGTAGATGTATATACCTTAGTCAATAGGTCTGAAGAAAACCGAGAAATTTTTGAACTCTTACTTGACGAGTATGGGGACATGTCCTTTTTGAAAGAAGAAATCAATATCAATGAATACCCGACTCACAAGATTAAGATTTATATAAAAGGACTAGAAGACAATGAGTCGATATCAACTCAGGCCTTCAACTTTTTATCTAATAATTCTTATTTTAACGAATTAAAGGAAACGGCTTTAAAAAGTTATAAAGTTCGATTAGCTGAAAATAAAGTTATACGGGCTCAAATCGATAGTATTATCAGAGAGCAAAAAGATAACGCTGTTCCTAAATTGGATAATAATGCTATAAGTTTTACTGGCAGTCAAGATCTACAAGAATTGTTAAGTCAGAAAAAAGATTTACTTGATGATGACTTGACGCTTAGAAATCAATTGTCTACTAATAGCGAAATACTCAAAACGATTGACTCAACTTTTGGTGTGTTAAGCAAAGACCGAAATCTTTCACCTATCACTATTCCGCTTTCAATTGTTGGGATTTATATTTTATTTTTCTTTTTTAAGTATTCAAAAAAGAGAGTTTCAAGGATTATAAATTAAGATTTACCAACCGGAAATAAGTTATAAGAGTTTATATTTTTTATAACAGATTAGATTTTAAAATGAATTTATGATAAAAATAAAAAATCTTATCATTTTTGGAACTCGTCCAGAAGCTATTAAAATGGCTCCTTTGGTTAAAGCTTTTGAAGTTAAACAGAATTCTTTTGAAACGAAGGTTTGCATCACTGCTCAGCATAGAGAAATGCTAGACCAGGTGCTTGACTTTTTTGAAATCAAACCAGACTTTGACCTAGATCTAATGAAAGCTAATCAAAATCTTTTTAGCTTAACTTCAGATATTATTAATACACTTAAACCTGTCTTAGAAGAATTTCAGCCTGACTACGTCTATGTCCACGGAGATACTACGACGACGATGGCGGCTAGTATTGCTGCTTTTTATTCCGGAGCTAAGGTATGCCATATAGAAGCAGGGTTGAGAACATTTGATAAACGTTCTCCATTTCCTGAAGAAATGAATAGAAGTGTTGCAGGAAGAATAGCAGACTATCATTTTTGTCCAACTGAAACGTCTAAGAATAATTTGTTGAATGAGAATATTGATTCTAAAAATATTTTAGTTACAGGTAATACGGTTATCGATGCTTTAAAATATAGTAATGAGAAAGTAAATTCTAAAAATTTTAATGATAGAGAAATAGATTCATTAAAAGCTATTTTAGATGCTAAAAAGCAACTTGTTTTAGTAACCGGTCATAGGCGTGAAAACCATGGACAAGGATTTATTAATATCTGCAACGCCTTGAAGCAAATAGCTGAAGAGAATGAGGATGTTCAAATTATTTATCCTGTACATCTAAATCCAAAAGTACAAAAGCCTGTCTATAATATTCTTAAAGATGTCCCTAATATAAGTTTAATTGATCCATTGTCATATCCCTCTTTTATCTGGTTGATGAGTCAATCTTATATTATCATTACAGATAGTGGTGGTGTGCAGGAAGAAGCTCCGAGTTTGGGCAAACCTGTTTTGGTGATGAGAGACACTACGGAACGTCCCGAAGCTGTAGAGGCTGGAACTGTTTTGTTGGTTGGAACTAATACAGATAAAATAGTTTTTGAAGCTAATAGATTGCTTGAGGACAATCAATTTTATACTAAAATGTGTATGCTGCACAACCCTTATGGAGATGGTATGGCTTGCAAGAGAATAGTGGAATTTATAAAAAAACTTTAATTATGAAGATGAATCCTGAAGTTGTTATGATTGGATTGGGCTATATTGGTCTTCCAACTGCAGCTTTAATCGCCCAAAGTAAAACTTTTGTTCATGGAGTTGATATCAATCAAAATGTAGTCAACACCATAAACGAAGGAAAAATCCATATTATAGAACCAGATCTTGGATCTGCAGTTTCTCAAGCTGTAAAAGGGGGCTATTTAAAAGCCGACACTAAACCTGTTGCAGCAAATACCTATTTAATAGTTGTGCCGACTCCTTTTAAAGCTAAAAATGAACCTGATATCTCTTTTGTTGAGGCAGCAACTAAATCGATTATTCCTTTGTTAAAAGAGGAGGATCTGTATATCATCGAATCGACTTCGCCAATCGGTACAACCGAAAAGATGGTCGATCTAATATATCAGGAGCGACCAGAATTGGAAGGAAAACTAAATGCAGCCTATTGCCCTGAACGTGTTTTGCCTGGTAATGTGATGCATGAGTTAGTTCATAACGATAGAGTAATTGGAGGGGTTGATGAAAAATCTACAGACAAGGCTATAGACTTTTATAAAGAATTTATTAAAGGTGATTTACACCGTACGAATGCACGTACTGCAGAAATGTGCAAGTTGGTAGAGAACTCCTCTCGCGATGTTCAGATTGCCTTTGCTAATGAGTTATCCCTAATTTGTGACAAAGCAGATATTGATGTATGGGAACTCATCAAGCTGGCCAATAAGCACCCTAGAGTAAACATATTACAACCAGGCTGTGGAGTAGGTGGCCATTGTATAGCAGTGGATCCTTATTTTATTGTAGCAGATTACCCGATGGAATCAAAAATTATAGGAGCGGCCAGAGAAATCAATAATTATAAGTCATTTTGGTGCGCAGAGAAAATTCAAACCGCTAAGTTGGAATTTGAATTAAAACATGGTCGTAAACCTAGTATTGCTATCATGGGGCTCGCGTTTAAGCCAAACATTGATGACTTAAGAGAATCTCCTGCAAAATACATAGCACAGAAAGTACTTCAAAATGCTAATAACGAAGATTACTACATAGCAGAGCCTAATATCGATTCTCACAAAATCTTCAAATTGACAAACTATAAGGATGCAGCTAGAAAATCAGATATCGTTGTTTTTCTGGTTGCTCACGATGAATTTAAAGAGTTAGATCTAGTAAATAAGGTAACCCTAGATTTCTGCGGAGTAACCAAATAGATAAGTTTATATTGAATTGAAAAGAAAAATCAAAAATATTTTTAATAACTCTGATTTCAATGAACTTTTGTCTAAAGGGCTATCGTTTTTACTGATTCGTATAGTGGGTACTCTTTTAAGTTTTGTATTTACAATCTACGTAACAAATAAGTTCGGAGGAAACTCATGGGGGTTAATAGCCTTGGGTTTTTCAATTTTTACAATCTTAAGTATTTTTGGAAGGCTAGGCTTAGATTCTAACTTAGTTAAGTTTTACTCCCAAGATAAAAATTTAAACGATACGGGCGTTTTTTATAGGTCTTGGGTTAAGGCTTTTTTATTTTCTTCTCTGTTAAGTTTCATAATACATATTTATGACGAAACCTTAGTGAATAAAGTTTTTCTAGAACCCAAACCTGAATTGTTACCTTACTTAGATTGGCTCTTACCTTCTATTCCATTTTGGTCAACTGTATTTATATCTGCAGCTATTATGCGAGCTAGGAAAATGAATAGAGCATTTGCTTTTTATACTCTTGTGGGTAGGTTTGGAATTTTACTGCTAATTTTATTAGTGTTAGCACAAGAGAGTTCTGTATTTGTAATTAAAGTACACTTTTTTGGCCTTGTTTGCTTATCTCTGATTAGCTTGATTCATAGCTCAATTGTTCTGAATAAACCTAGCTTCAAAACAAATCAAAATAGCTGGCTATTTGTTAAAGAATCATTTCCAATGATGCTTAGCAGTTCTATTTTAGTGTTGATGAGTTGGATGGATACTTTTGTAATGGGAGTATTTCAAGATGAAAGTGAAGTTGGTATTTACAGCGTAGCTGTGAAAGTCACAACATTGGCAACATTTAGTCTACAGGCAATCAATTCTATTCTAGCTCCGAAAATTGCAAAAAGTTATGCCGAAGGTGAAGTTGATAGTTATTCTAAATTAATCAAATTATCAACAAAATTAAATTTTTTGATTACCATCATAGTTGTTGGACTTATTGTCACCTTCAGTCCTCTTTTACTTGGATTATTTGGTAATGGATTTTTAGCTGGAACCTCTGTATTGATTATATTATGTGTGGGGCAGCTAATTAATTCTATGTCTGGGTCTGTAGGGACTGTTATGCAAATGACAGGCAAGCAAAACACTTTTCAAAATTTGATGGTATTAGCGCTCTTTATAAATCTAGTATTGACATTATGCCTTACCCCCATATACGGTGGTAACGGTGCAGCAATATCTACGGTGGTCAGCATGATTTTTTGGAATATAACAGGTGCAGCATATCTTAAAAACAAAGGAATACAAACCTATTTCAATCCATTTAAAGATTTTAAATTTAACTTTTAATAATAATAATAAATTGATATCAGTAAGATATCTAAACTCATAAAAGTATTTACTAACACCTAAACATTAATTATGATTAAAAACACCTTCCTATTTTGTTTAATACTTGTTGCAACTTCATGTTCGAAGCCTGATCCCAATGAAAAACTAAAAATAAAATCAAAAGATAAAATCGAAAATGATTTCAAAGATATAGATGAAGACAGTGTTTATGATAGTGGAGTAAGTGATAGGTTTAAAAAATCGTTCATAAATAGTAATGGTCTATTTTTTGATGATTTTGAAACCTTACCAAAGCATACAAGTCCAAAAAGTCACGAGGGAAGAGAAAACCTGATAAGGTATTCATATCATTCTGTTGTAGAAAAAGAGAATTGGGGGCCTAAAAATAATTCTGTAGAAATTCATAAAGAAGACGATAGTAATTATCTGAAATTAAAGTTATCGCCAGGTCAAGAACACAAAAAAATAAAGGGCTACAGAACAGAACTCACAATACAACATGGCAACCCAAATCAAGAAGAAGAGTGGTACGAGTGGCGATTCATGATTCCTAAAGATTATAAACTTGACGAAGAAAATATTGGGAGAGAAGTTACCATCGTCCAATATCACTATGTGAAGCCAAAAGGCCAAAGTAGAGTTTTAGTAGGTCCAACTATCAATTTTACTTATTTAGAACAATACGGTAAGAATATTTTAATATTAAGGCATGGCATAAAGGGTCAGGATAATGCAAAATATGAAGGATTCGACTGGAGTATTGTTGCGCTAAATGATAACATTAAAAAAGGAAAATGGTACACTGTAAGGGCTAATATCAAATGGAGCCTTAATAATCAAGGCTATATTGCAGTATGGTTAAATGGCGAACCTTTTACGCCTTTTAATGGTGTGAATAATAAAGTGTTTGGTACCAACATATACAATACAATAGAGAATACATTTAAATTCGGCTATTATAGATACTGGGATAATTCCACCCCAACATCAATTTACTTTGATTACATAGTCAAAACTAGAAGCTTTGAAGATTTAACAGGTAGAAAACCAACCTCTTAAGAACTATATGGTGTTAAACATGATTATAGGTATCTTAACAAAAAAGATAAGATCTTAAAAGAAATTGAAAAGAGATAAACTAGGCAAAATTTTGTTTTTTCAATAAGTTACTAAACGAGTTTGATAGGTAAACTATCAAAACGATTATTGATAATTAATCCAATGAAACACATATTTATTACTGGATGTCCAAGAAGTGGAACAACGATGCTTGGAAGTATACTTGCAAGTAGCGATTCTGTTATTGTAACACCAGAATCTCATTTTTTTAATGACTTTATTTTCAGTCATCTATCAGAGCTATCCTCATCAGCCAAAAAAATGAAGATGGTCGATTATTATAACAATCATTACAGGTTTAAGCAATGGGGAATAAATGCAAGTCATATTCGTAATTTGCCAGAACAAGTTACATTGTCTTCTTATCCAAAAGTCATCGAGGAGACGGTCAAACATTACGCAAAAAACCATTCAAGTCATAAGATTACTGATACTTATATTAGAATTGATCATACTCCAAGTAATATTAAAGATTACAAATTGTTAGGTTCACTTTTTCCAGATTCTAAATTTGTTTACATTGTAAGAGATCCTCGAGCAATATATGCTTCTATTAAAGATTTAGACTGGGGACCTAATTCTGCTATGAAACTCAGTCAACTTTGGATCGAATATGTTGCTGCATACTTTGCTTTAAAGAAGATAGACTCAAGTCGAGTTTTTTTAATTAAATATGAAGACTTGCTTGATAAGCCGGATATTGCTTTAAAAGATTTATGTGAATTCTTAAAACTTCAATATAGTGAAAGCATGTTTTCAAATAATAGCTCTTTTAAGCTTCCTAAGTCAACCTTTTCTCAACATTCACTTGTAGGAAAAGCACTAGATAAAACTAGAATAGATAAGTGGAAAAAAGAACTTAACTCAAAAGACATAAAGATCATAGAAGCGTATTGTGGATCTTCACTAGATTCTTTTGGATATATCAATTTTATCGGAGGTTATTATCGATTAACCAAGGAAGATAAACTCATGAGTTATGCCAAAGAACTGTATCGTTACATACCTAATAAGTTTAGAAAAAAAAATAGAGAAAAATAGAAGCTAGCCTAGTGATTATGTCAACAAAATATTCCTATACTATCACCTTATTAGCGCTCTTGATTTTTCATGGATGCAAACCTAAAACTGAATTGTATCTGGAAAGAGGCTTAGATATTTTGAGTAATGTTAAGGAAGTGGAATTTAATATATACCGAGATGTTGTTATAGAGGAAATTGGAGTTATTAGGGATCAAAAAGAAGAGACTAAAACATTAGTATTCAAATTAAACGATAATATTGATAAAGAGGATTTTGGTAACAATAAAGTCATTGGAGTGACTGTTTGGATTGTTGATAAAAACAATAATGAAAGAAAAGAAAACTGGGATTTCAAACCTGAGCTTGTTGAGGCAAAAAAACATAAATATATTTTAAAAGAAATTAAGGTTAAAGAAGATAGAATAAAAAAAATGAAAATATATGCTTATCAGCTAATCGATGGTGAAAAACAATTAATAGGCTCAACGATTTCTCTTGACAAAATTTACACATATAATGACTAAAATAAATTCTAAAATAGCACTTGTTACTCCCTTAAAAGACGAGATAGATAATATTGATAACTTTTTGTCTTCTCTTAAAAAACAGAGTATTAGCATTCATACATTGGTTATTGTAGAGAATGATAGTACAGATGGTAGCAAAGAGTATTTAGATAAAATAAAATCTGTTGAAAATATTGATCATTTTCATGTTGTCAGCATGAAGTTTGAAGACAAAACTTACAGGGTGGGAAAGAAATATGCTACAATTATTGATAAAGGCTTTCAATTTTTGAAAAATAGATCATCGTATAACGAGTTAGATTTTATTGGTATTTTAGATTGTGATGTTTTTCCTAAACAAAATTATTATGAGAAATTAGTTAGTTTTTTAAAAAATAATCCTGATGTAGGTATTACTAGTGGATTAATTTATACCCAAAATGGGAGGCAGCATATTGCTAGTCAGAACTGGGTTAGAGGTGGTTGTAGAATTTGGAGAAAAAAATGTTTTGATGAAGCGGGGTACCAAATTGCATTTACGGCAGACACAGTTTCAGTCGCTTTGGCACATCTTAAAGGATGGAAAACTAAAACCTTAAAGTCTGCTAAAGTGATTTCAAGAGAGGTGGATGTTCGCTTTTCAAACTCATCTGAAAAGGGATACCATGCCTATTACAGAGGGCACACTTTATTTTACATGATTTTACGATCTATTTATATAATTTTAATAAAAAGAAAATTCAAGACTGGATTTACTTTATTGAAGGGTTACGTCCTTAGTTTTATGAATAAGCGTCCTAGAATTGAAGATAAAACGTTAAGAACATATTTTAGAAACTATATGCTTAATAAGATAACTAAAAAATATACATAGTGAATATCAATGTTCTTATTACATTTATCTGTTTTATTTTATCCGGCTTTTTTCATCAAGGGCTTTATATATTTTTCCCTGCTCTAACCTTTTTATATGTTATTTATCAAAAAGAATCTAAAATCTACATTAATCCCATAAGTAAAATATATCTATATTTTGTTATTGTTGCTGTTGTTTTTTTTGCTTTACAATCTATTTTTTATCAAGATATTAAAATCTTCTCAATAAAAGGGTGCTTAAGGTATACTGCTTATTTTTCCTTTGCAGTATTTGCGTCATATTTAAGTCAGAATAATATCAAGTACTTATTTGTAATGTTCTTGGTTTATTTCATTCTTACACTTCCTATGAGTTATTTTCAGATAGTTAATTTTGAGCGTTATAAAAATATAATTGGCCACTCTAATCACTTAGCCTATGTGCTTTCAATGCTTATTTATTTTTTAGTATTTCATAGGCCATTTAAAAATAAAATTATTAATATATCGTGCATAATATTACTTTTTATCTCACTGATCCTGACAAAGTCTTCTGGAGGCCTTTTAGTTATTCTTGCATTATTAGCATACAATGGACTAATGTCAAAAAGGATATCTTTGATTAATAAAGTGTTATTTCTTAGTCTTCCAATTGTTGTTTTTTTTCTTGCGATCAATCTTTCCGAAAAAATTGCATTTCAGTTTGAGTCTTTAAATTTTTTAAATTGGAATTTTATCCAAGATAGAGCAACCCAGTTTTCAGTAGACGGTGTTGTTAGGGCAGGGGGATATGGGTCTTTTATTTGGCGGATTATTTATTGGTCCGCTATAGTGTATGAGTTTTTAACTGAGTCTATATTAAAAATTATGTTTGGATTAGGAGTAGATCATTTAACTCAAGGAAATATGCCATATAAATTCATGAGTCAAGATCCACATAATGATTTTGTAAAAGCCCTTTTGGAATTTGGAGTTTTAGGATTCTTATTATTTACAAGCTATTTTTGGAGAATTTATAAAGTTTTGAGGAAAAATTTTAATGTCATAATATTGATGATTATACCTGCTTTCTTTGGCAACCCAGTTGTAAATTTTTCAGTTAGTATTGTCTATATTTTAATTTTGATGTATGAATATAAAAAAGTTGATTTCAAAGTTAGCTAATCTTTTACTGATCTTATTTGTCTTATTTACTGTTCTTCCAATCAAATTGAACTACAGCAGTTTAGCCATTATTCTATTAATACTTTTAGGTATTGTAAATTTATTTTTGAAAAATGGAAAATCTCCTCATTCCAAAGACTTCTTTATATTCATAATATCTATTCCTCTTGTGGTTTATATTTTTGGCGTGTTAAATACTTCAAATACAAATTATGCTTTGGGATTTCTTGGAAAAAACCTAAGCTTTATCGCTTTTCCAATTATATTTTTTAGCTTAGGCAGATACGTCAACAAATCTTTAATACTCAAGCTTTATTTGTTAGGATTATTTTTCACTAACCTCTATTTATTGTATTTGTTTTTCTACTATTTTAATTTTGGATTGCGTTTTTATAAAATTGTTACATTAGATATATACCACTCAACCTATTTAGGCATGTATAATCTACTAGCCTATTGGATTTGTATTACTCTATTTATGAAAAAGCTTAATAAGTTATATTTTATTTTAGCTGCATTTTTTTTAATATCTGCTATTGTTACTTCAGCAAGAATTATTTTTTTAATAGCGATTGTATCTCTTTTAGTTACCCTTTTTTATTTTATTAGGTCAAAATGGAAAAGGATTGGTGCAATGCTTTTGATAGGGGTTTTTTGCATCATAGCATTGCTTAGTATTCCCTCTTATACACAGAAATTTAACCAATTTTTAGAGTTAGATAAAATTAGTTTTGATAAAAGTAATTATAGAAGCTTGTCTTCAAGGTTTGGAAAATTAGAAGCTTCAATAGCAGTTTTAAAAGATAATCTTTGGTTTGGAACTGGGACAGGAGACGCCAAAGATGTTTTGGTTGAGGAATATAAAAAAATGAATTTTACGATGGGATATAAGAATAAATATAATCCACATAACCAGTATTTAGACAATTTAACAAGAAATGGAATAATTGGCGGGTTATTATGTTTGCTCATTATTTATGGTTTGCCTTTTTATATTGGAATAAAGCAAAATAATTTATTATTTCTTGCCTTTGTAGTAATTGTCTCAATAGTAAGCTTAACTGAATCAATTCTAGATACACATAAAGGAATTACTTTTTATACATTTTTTGCATCATTGTTATTATATTTTCAACTAAAAAAAATAAATCATCGTATCAAGTAGTTGACTAAATTATCATTACTAAAAAAGATTAAATTAATTTCAATATTTAATTTGCTGATTTCAAATATACCCTATGGGAAGAATACAAATGCTTAATTCATATATAGATAATTTAACGATGTTGCAAAGCTTGAACCTAATAGATCAGGCAGTATCTGATGGGAAGCATATCCATCATTCTGTAGTCAATGCTGGAAAAATTGTTTTAATGCAAAAGGATGTTCAGCTTAGAGAAAGTGTAAATAGCGCAGATCTTATTAATGCTGATGGGCAAGCGGTTATTTGGGCCTCTAAGTTATTAGGAAAACCTTTAAAAGAGCGCGTGGCCGGTATAGACCTGATGGAAAATCTTGTGGAATTAGCCCATCAAAAAGGTTATAAAATATACTGTCTGGGAGCGAAAGAACAAGTTGTATCAAAAGTCATTGAAAAATATAAACAGAACTATTCTAAAGATATTATTGCAGGCTATAGAAATGGGTATTTCTCTAAAGAGGAAGAGCCTGGAATAGCAAAAGATATTGCAGAAAGTGGTGCTCAGATTCTTTTTGTAGCCATCAGTTCCCCTAAAAAAGAAAATTTTTTATACGAAAACCGAGAAACCCTCAAAGTCGTCAATTTTATTATGGGAGTAGGAGGTAGTTTCGACGTAGTCTCGGGTCTGGTTAAAAGAGCACCTTTATGGATGCAAAGATCAGGACTTGAATGGTTTTACCGATTGATACAAGAACCCAAAAGAATGTGGAAAAGATATCTTATTGGTAATTCTAAATTCATATTTTTGATTCTTAAAGAAAAATTCAAAAAATAATCCATTGCATTGTGGGTTGATAAGTCCACACTACAATCAAAATTGGTACTAAAAACTTAATTTAATGAAAATAGCTGTAATAGGCACAGGCTACGTAGGTCTGGTCACTGGAACGTGTTTAGCGGAAAATGGAAACGATGTTCTTTGTGTCGATATCGATAAAAATAAAGTTAAGCAAATGAAAGCAGGGGTAGTTCCTATTTATGAGCCGCATTTGGATGTGCTATTCGAAAGAAATATTAAAGCAGGTCGCCTCAATTTCACCACCAATTTGAAAGAAGGTTTGGATTTTGGAGAGGTTATTTTCTTAGCCTTACCCACTCCAGAAGATGAAGACGGTTCTGCAGACCTAAAATATGTTTTGGGTGTAGCCAAAGAAATAGGAGAATACATTACAACTTATAAGGTCATTGTTGATAAAAGTACAGTCCCTGTAGGGACAGCAGATTTGGTAAAAACAACTATAGAAAAGAGTTGTAAAACCGATTTTGATGTGGTTTCTAACCCAGAATTTCTAAGGGAAGGTTTTGCCGTCGATGATTTTTTAAAACCAGAACGTATTGTTATAGGCTCCAGTAGTGAAAGAGCTATTGATGTTATGCAAAGGCTATACCAGCCTTTCGTAAGGTCTGGTAACCCCATTATCATCATGGATGAGAAGTCAGCAGAATTAACTAAATATGCTTCGAATTCCTTTTTAGCGACCAAAATTACCTTTATGAACGAAATCGCGAACTACTGTCAAAAGGTTGGTGCAGATGTTGATAAGGTAAGAATAGGCATGGGAACCGATTCTAGGATTGGAAAACGATTTCTCTTTCCAGGTATTGGATATGGTGGGTCTTGTTTTCCAAAGGATGTAAAGGCACTTCACAAATCGGGAAAGGATATCAACTACGATTTTAAAATTTTGGAGGCTGTGGTAGAAGTCAATGAACACCAAAAAACAATTCTTTTCCCAGAAGTTTCTACTTATTTTGATGATAATTTGGAAGGAAAGACCATCGCGATTTGGGGCTTAGCGTTTAAGCCTGAAACCGATGATATTCGCGAAGCTCCCGCTTTATATATGATCGATAAGCTTTTGGAAGCCGGTGCTAACGTAAAGGCTTTTGATCCTGAAGCCATAGAAAATGTAAAAGAAAAATATGGGGATAAGTTACAGTATGGAAAGGATATGTATGAGGTTACAGAGGGGGCAGATGCCTTGCTGATTTGTACCGAGTGGAGTATCTTCAGAACTCCAAATTATGACTTATTAAAGTCCAATCTAAACAACCCAGTTATCTTCGATGGGAGAAACTTATATCCAACGGTGGAGTTGGCTAAACAAGGGATTCATTACATTTCTATAGGGAGACAAAAAGTATAATTGATGAAAAAAGTTTTAAACACGAGCGATGATCTTGCTTAAAGTCGACTCTGCCAAAAATTCTATTGATAAGATAAACTGCACAATTTAGGAATCCAATTCCTAAATTGTGCAGTTTATCTTATATTTGTGTATGATTTCAAGAATAGCAGAAGCAGAACTTATTAATTTGTCTCAACAATATAAGGCCATAGCAGTTATTGGCCCTAGGCAGTCCGGTAAAACAACTTTAGTAAAATTAGTATTTCCAGACAAACCCTATGTGAATTTAGAAAACCCAGACATGAGGAATTATGCTTCTGAAGATCCTAAAGCCTTTCTCGATCAATTTTCTAAAGGAGCTATTTTAGATGAAGTACAACGCACACCAGAGCTATTTTCTTATTTACAGCAGGTACTAGATGAAAATGACCAAACCGCTCAATTTATACTTACAGGCTCCAATAATTTTTTACTACAGCAAAGTATTACTCAAAGTTTGGCAGGCAGAGTTGGGTATTTAAATTTGTTACCTTTTTCTTTATCAGAGGTTGAGAATTTGGCCCCAACGAAAATTCATGAATTGCTTTTTAAAGGATTTTATCCTCCGTTATACGATAAACCATTTGAAATTCAAAAATGGTTATCAAATTATATTAGTACTTACATAGAGAGAGATGTAAGGCAATTGCGAAGTATTGAAAATCTTGTTGTTTTTGAAAAATTTTTGAAATTATGTGCAGGCAGAGTGGGGCAACTGTTAAATAAAAATACTTTGGCAATGGAAACAGGAGTCGATAGTAAAACAATTGAATCCTGGATAGGAGTATTAGAAGCAAGTTTTATTATATTCAGGTTACAACCTCATCATAAAAATTTCAATAAACGAGTGGTTAAAATGCCGAAATTATACTTTTATGATGTAGGTCTAGCGAGTGCGTTATTGGGCGTGCAAAAAGCAGAACAACTAGAGTTTCACCCTTTCAAAGGAAGTTTATTTGAAAATATGGTGATCGTCGAACTATTAAAACAAAGATTGAATAAAGGAAAGTTAAATAACTTGTACTTTTGGAGAAATAGTAAGGGCAATGAAATTGATATTATAATAGATAATTTTGATGAGTTGATCCCTATTGAAATAAAATCGGGCGAAACAATTACCAAAGATTATTTTAAAGGCTTAGACTATTGGAATAATTTAACTGGCTTAACTGGGGGCAGGATTATATACGGAGGAAGCCAGTACCAAAAAAGAAGTCATGGTGTAGAAGTCATTCCTTTTACATCATTAGCAGAAATTAATAATGCATAACATGAAAAAAGTTTTAATAACAGGGGCTGCTGGATTCTTAGGATCTCACCTCTGCGATAAGTTTATAAAGGAAGGTTTTAAGGTTATTGGCATGGATAATCTTATCACTGGTGATCTAAAAAACATAGAACACCTTTTTAAACTCGACACCTTCGAATTTTATCATCATGATGTAAGTAAATTTGTCCATGTTCCTGGAGATTTGGATTATATTCTTCA
>Ga0307973_1000872_pt1 | contig 14669 bp, 10 predicted proteins | sample OrgLakmetagen782_FD_201837 | JGI IMG/M metagenome (GOLD analysis project Ga0307973, IMG submission 201837) | Saline water microbial communities from Organic Lake, Antarctica - #782 | ecosystem: Environmental > Aquatic > Non-marine Saline and Alkaline > Saline | place: Antarctica: Organic Lake...
TGCTCTGTATCAGCGTGAACGATTGGGCCTGTAGTGTCGTTTTTTGGCTAATGATGGCGTTGTAAGCGCTCTCGCAGCTACGCTGCGCGCAAGGTGCCTGAAGGGTCACCAGCGCAAAGCGCGTTGCACCCTGAAGCAGCGCCGGTATCTGCAGCAGTTTGGCGTTGCGGTAGCTGTCGGCACGGTAGTCACCCACTTGATACCACTGCGCCATAACCACCTGTTCCCGCGTGAGTATGTTGCGGTAAACCGTTGCGCCGGGCTGTTGATTGCTCTCGCGCAGCCATTGTGAGCGGTTGAATTGTGGTGGCAGGTAAGGCACCAGTTTGTCGTCGGCGCTGGTGCGCTGGCTTTGTGCCAATAATATCCAAGTGCCTGCGGTGCGCCAGGCTTGCTGGTTTAGGGCTTCCGGCATGCTCAGGGGGATTGGTAGCGACTGCAGCTCGGCTTTTGGGTTGTTTGCCATGTTCAGCGACCAGAGCCCGGATTGGTTGGTTGTGGTGGTTGCCAGCGTTAGGACAACGGGGCCAATCAGCACGGCAATGGCGATGGCGATGTAGCCTTTTTTGTTGATGTTTGCTGGCTGGGCTTGGCTGTCGGGGTTGCGCTTCATAACCGGTGAGAAGTACATAACCGGGATGATGAAGGCGCCGTATACCAACCAGCCCATCAGTTCGTGGTCTGTCAGCAGGTCGCTTTGCATTTCGGATTGATAGCCGACTACCACCAGGATGGTAATGCGAACCCAGTTTACGATCAGCGCAAGCGTGATGGCGACGCTGAGGCTTGCCAGCCAGCCGCGCCAGCGGTAGTCATTCAATACGGAGGTCATCGCCGCCAGCAGAATAGAGATGGCGAAGTAGCGAATACCGGAGCAGCCATCTTCAATTATCAGCCGGCCAAAGGGCACGGTAATGCTGTTGCCTTCTATAAGTGCTGGCATATCCATCCAGCGTACCCATGTGCCTACTACTGCGCTGGCCAGGTGAACCAGTGCCGGTATTAAGTCGCCCCAAAATGGCAGTGATAGTGACAAAACCAGAATGTAGGGCACAAAGCTGATCATGCGCTGCCAGCCCAGTAGCGCCCAGGTTATGCCAGCAACGCCCGCAGGCAATGCAAAGTAGGCGAGGGTGTCGATGCGGGCAAGTTCCAGCACTGCCCAGCCCAGGGTGATGACAATCAGCGCCAGAGCGCCAGTTTTGTAAAAGGGCCTTTGCCGATGGGTTGACGCTTTATTGGGTGCCGGTGGGTGGGTGATAACCAGCCAGAGAAAAATGAGTGCGGTTGCCAGCCCGTGGGCCAGGACTTGCTCGAATGCTAGCCATTCGCCGATCAAACGGAGCCAGGTGGGTAGAAACAGACCAATGGCGAGCACAGTGGCCAGAATGTAGGGCGTTGCGGTTGGTAGGTTTTGTTGCGCTTTCCGGAGCATTAGGAATCTGCCTGAGGTATTGAATTTGGATAGGATACCGAGACTTGTTGCTCTGGAAAACACGAACTTCGCATATAAAACAGCCAGCCGGAGCTGGTTTCCTAAACTTTAGGGGCGGGGACAGATTTTAAATCCGTCCCCTAGGGTCGGGTTGGGGACAGATTTCAAATCTGTCCCCGCTTTGAGCTTGGTCTGTCTTTGGCTTGGCAAAATCAGGCCTTTTGACGACGGCGAGCGGCGCCCAGACCGAACAGCCCAAGGCCTAGCAGGGCCAGAGTGCCGGGTTCTGGAACGGTTATTTCAAAGGATTGACCGTTGAGAGCTATATCACCATCGCCAAAGTTTTTGACTGCGTCTTGAAGTATCTCGACGTCTGGCTTATCAAAGTTTTGGCCAAGATAAATGGATTCACCTTCTAGACCGCCGTCTTTACCTGCGCCTTCGGCTGTATCGGCCAGGTCAAAAATGTCGGAGTAAAGATCAAACTTCAATTTGTCACCGTGGGTAAAGTCTTTTTCCAGGCTGATGTCGATGCCGTTACCGTCTTCGTTTCCCACGGCTGTCAGTTTGGCTGTGTCAGATGACCCTTCGATCAACGTGGCTGTATCAGATGCCCCCTCAATGCCGGGTTCTGAAACATTGCCTTGTTCAAAACTAACACGTGTTACTGACCCTAACGCACCATTGAGGTACGAAAAATTTCCAGCAAAGTAATTATTCGGTGTGGAGCCACCGGTATTCGATGTGGAATCACCGGTCCAGCGAATGTGCCAGTTTTTGGCGGTAGAGTTCCAAATGTAGTAGCCCGCAGTTCTGCCTTGCAGGTTGTTGTCGATGTTGCCGCCGTTTAAACCTTGGTCGAGCGCTGCCGGGAAATCAGCGTAAACGGAGTCGCTGTATTGAGGGGCGGCGCAAACAAAGGAGGCTACAGCAACCAGCGCAGTACCCATAAAGAATTTGGCGATGCTCATAGCTTTTGATCCGAAAAATATTAATTGTAATTTTACTTAAGCGAAAAACATGCCAGCTTTCTAAAATATTGTTTTTAAGCGGCTTTTAAGGATTTTGTTTTTGTGCATGCGCCAAGGTGTAAATTTTATCGACAGAGGTCGGAAGGCCTTTCCTGGCCCAGTTCTCTGTGGACGTGGTTACAGCTTTTTTTCTACGGCCTTCAGGTGTTTCTCAATATCTCGGCTGTTGGGCGCCAGTTTCAGAGCTTGCTGAATGTGTTTCTTGGCCTCCTGGTGATTTCCTGAAAGATGAAGAATCCAACCGTAGGTATCGAGTATGGATGCGTTTTGCGGCGCCAGCTCGGTTGCGCGTTTGGCTAGCCCCAAGGCTTTTGTTGGGTCTGATTCGCGTAGCAACCAGGCCAGGTTGTTCAGTGCGGCTGTGTTTTCCGGCGTCAGGTCGAGGATGTTTTGATAAACGGCTTGTGCTTCGATGTTCCTGCTTGTGCTCATCAGCAAATCGGCGCGCGCCAGCAATGCAGTGGTGTTTTTGGGGGTGGCACCTACCCAGAGCTGTGAAAGTTCGTCCAGGGTTTCTGGGGCCTGGGTTTTGGCGAGCACCATCAGTGAGGGCACAAGTTTGACTTGGCCTGTTGCCTGCCACTCGTCGCGTAGATAGTCATGTGCGGCTTTGTCACCTTTGGATTTTCTTAACAAATCGGTTCTTACCAGTATGCTGGCTACGTCTTTACCATGAGTGGTTTCGACAGAGTCCAGTGCGATAATAGCGCCGTTCATGTTTCCGGACAGTTCGGCTATGGCGACGGGCTGTAACGCGAAGCGGATGTTATTTGGCTGCAAGGCAATGGCCTCTGCGGCTTTACTGCGCGCCTGCGTCCAGTTGCCGGCGGCTACCGCGGCTTCCGTTTCAGCCATCAACAATTCGGCGTAAGCGCTTTGGGCCAGCGCAAACCCACTGTCTTTAAGGCCCACTAATGCGGTTCGCGCGGCTTCAAAGTTTCCCAGCCTTGCGTCGGCCATGCTGGCGATCAGCACGGCCTCGCGCTCGTTGTCATAGCCGTTTATGAGGGCGTCTCGGGTTTCAAGGGCTTCTTTGGTTTCGCCTTGGTCGATCAGGGTGTTTAAGTAGGTGCTGGTGACAACCCAGTCCGCCGGATTGGTTGCGAATGCGATTCTTAGCTGGCCGAGCGCCAGCTCCGGTTCCTGGTTTTCAAGGTGGTGGCGAGCAAGTGCGTAGCGCAACCTTACGCGCTCGGGCTGGTTACTAATGGCTTCGCTGACGTTGGCGACCCCTTGGTTCGCGTGTTCTGGAATGCTCAGGGCTAGAATGCCGTGCATAGCGAGTAAGTCGTTGTCGTTTGGCCGCGCTTTTACGGCACGATCGAGTGTTGCCAGGGCTTCCACGCGTTTATCCATGTCAATCTGGGCCATGGTAGACGCACGGATAAAGCGGGTGGGGCTGGTTTCCGGATCCAGATTTTCGGACAGCAGTTCGGCGCCTTCCTCTAGTTCGCCGGTGCTTGCAGCCAGGGTGCCCAACATTAAGGCCAAGAGTTCGTTGTTTGGGTTCAGCTTGCGCATGTCCCGCAGCATGATCTTGGCTTCCTCAAAGTTGCCGGCTTGAATTGCAGAGATAATGGCTTCACTTTGCTGCCGTGAGCCGGAGTCGGTTTGCTCGGCCAGGATACGGTTGATCACCTGGGCTTCGTCGATTTTGCCCTGTTCGGTTAATACCCGTGACAAGATCGTGAGTATTTCGCCTCGCAGCGGCAGAAATATATCGGAGGCGGGCAGTTTGGCAACGGCGTCTGTAAGCGAAGCGCTGGCGGATTCAAGATCGCCGAGCTGATAATGGGCTGTGCCTTTCAGATGCAGTACCGAAGCGCTTGCTGGATTGTCGGCTGGCCAGCTATTGACGGTGATAAGAGCTGCGGCAGGGTCACGTAGCTGAAACTGGCTCTTTGCAAGACCTATCAAAGCTGTTTCGTTGTTAGGATTTTTTTCGCTGATGCCACGGTAGGCCGCCACAGCTTCATTCGCTTTGCCAGACTGGCGCAAGGCCTCTGCTGTTATTAACTCAGCTTCGAGTTTTTCGCTGTTGGTTGTGAAATTTGCCAACGCTAGGGTTTCTATGGCGGACAGGTGTTTACGTACCTCAACATAGGCACGGGCGAGGGGCAAAGCGACGGCTTGCGGGGCATCTGTTAGCCAGGGCTTTAGCAGCTTAATGGCTTGCTCGTTAGCTTCCAGCTCCAGATACATTTCACCTAAACGCACGATATGGGCAACATTATCCGGTTCGACCTGGATCGCGTTTCTGATTTCGAGTATGGCGGAACGGAACTGACCCTGCTCGGCGTAGGTGTCTGCGCGGTTCAGGTGGGGCCGTGCTTCTGCGCTGTTTGAGCTGTTTGAGCTGTTATCACAGGCGCTTAGCAGCGGCAGCACAAGACTGGCCATCAAAATAAAGTAGAGTCGTTTCTTCCTGAATATTTTTATTGGCATCGGTTGAACTCTATGAAGATAGGGGACAGATTTGAAATCTGTCCCTGATTCTTGTCTGACCATAACAGTGCATAGAATACCGGTTATTCAGGAGTGGGAAAACACAAAAGAAGGGCAAAAAAAGCCAGCAGACGCTGGCTTTTTTAAGCTGGATAAAATTAAGCCTTTTGACGACGACGGGCAGCGCCCGGGCCCTCTAAACCGAGGCCTAGCAAGACCTGGCCCCGGCATTTTTATAAAAAAACGTCAGCTCAAGCTGACGTTTTTCAAACGTTCTGTTGCAATCACGCTTTCTGAACACGTTAACCGTTCAACAGTTTCAGGTCGCTTTGCGACGGCGTGCAGCGCCGAGGCCGGCAAGGCCAAGACCGAGTAAGGCGAGGGTGCCTGGCTCAGGTACCGCAATCCCATCGGGTCGGTGGGCGGCACGCTGGCGGAAGCGATGGTGCTGGTCGTTAACTTCATCACCATATACCGTCTGGCGAAAATGAAACGGCGTTATCCCGAGGCTTTCGAGAAAGCAAAAGAGCCGGGTGCATAACAGCCTTTAGTCCTTGAGGTTGCCCCAGCAACCGACCCTACTGCACATGGGTGTATTGAGCGGTGCCAAAGTCATCGAAGAGTTAAAGCGCCTTATTGGTATAAGAGTTGAGACAAGAAAGCCGGACAATGCCCGGCTTTCTTGTGATCTGCCTTTATACCTTAAGCTTTGCGACGACGTGCCGCGCCCAAACCAGCCAGGCCGAGGCCGAGCAGAGCAAGAGTGCCGGGCTCAGGGACCTGAATAGCTTCGAGATAGCTCTCAAAAGAGCCTTTTCCTGATGCAGCCATCGCATAACGATTGTGAGAGTTAGTCAACCCGGTAGCAATATACTCCCCACCAATCGGGGCAACCTGCATTTTGTCACTAAATATACTTGTGTACGCGTTGCCATCGGCGCTGGTGTAAATATTAAATTTAGCACCGTCGCTGACCTTTTCCCTATGACCACCGTTAAACCAGATTTTTTCGAGGGTTACAGCTGAAGAGAAATCAAAAAATAAGACTTCGTCTTTGAGAGTCTCATCTAGAACATTTGACTGCCAGCTGTCGTCAGCGCCGCTGCAGTTTGGGTTGTAAGAGCAAACACCAAGACCGCCATGATTGCCGAAATCTTGGTCTACGTTGGAGCTCGTTATGTCTGACATGGTGAAATCAGTATTCCACAGGCTAAGATTGGTGGTGTAGCCGCCAGTCACAGTAAACCCTGTGAACCCTAATGAGGGGCCATAGAAGTCCGGGTTACCCGTATTAGCAGCAGTCGCGTCCTCTACTGAACCAGTTTTGCTGTTACCACCACCGTTATTATCAAAAATAATCATCGTTGCGTTTGCTGAAGCGGCGCAAAGAGTGAGTGCTGCACTTAATGCGATTGCCATGTTAGTTTTTTTCATTGCAGTATTCCCTTTAGGAGACTAAATGAGCAGGCTCTTTAGTTATTTGGGTACAAGCATCATTTGTTTTGAGGGTTCATTTAATTTTTCGAATTAAATTCCCGCCTAGATTTATATATGCAAGCGTCATGCCGGGTCTTAATTATTTTATTGTTCTTCTTTAAATCAACAATATATGAAATATGCAGGCATCACTGGGGTAGCCTTATATACGATAGTTGTAAGGTATCTCGACACTCCCCGGCCGGCTCCCTTCCGCCGAAAATGTTAAGATCTTCCCGGCACAGGGTACGATTGCGCTCCCGCAATAAGCCGGTTCCGGAACTAAACCAAGGTGTTAAGAATTTTAATGCATGAAGGCCGGTAGGACGGGTATCGGTTATGGGGGCCGTATCACAGTGTAAAAGTTATCGACACGCAGGTTGATCAGTTATTCTATTGCCCCTGTGCCGATTTACCGGAGCGTTTGATTCATGCCCGACATCATCGTGATGTTCTTCTTGCTTGGAGTAATCGCGGGAGCCCTTCGCTCTGACCTGACGATCCCGAAAGCCGTTTACGATATTCTCGGCCTTTTGCTGATGCTGACCATAGGCCTTAAGGGCGGCATGGCGCTGCATGGCAATCTTCATTGGGGTCTGATTACGCAAGTGCTGGCGATTATGGCGTTGGGCTTTGCCATTCCTTTGGTGCTGTTCCCGATGCTCCGCTACCTTGTTCGCCTGAATGTGGCGGATGCCGCCAGTTTCTGCGCCCACTATGGGTCTGTTAGTGCGGGTACTTTCGCAGTGGCGTTGGCCTGGGTTGAGTCCCGGGGGTTGGCGGCGTGGTTATCGGTATTCTTTACGGGCCCGACAAGGGTGATGGCGTTACGGCGCCGTTAACGGGTGCGTTCTCCCTGGTGCTTTCGCTGTTCTTGTTGGAGATGGGCCTGGTTGCGGCGGAAACCCTGCGCAAGGTTCAGCTTCGTCATTGGCGTTTGATTGTACAGTCACTTTCTGGAGTTTTTGACGGCTTAGCGTTCGATTCAACGCGATCCAGAATTATGAAACTGTTTTTCTTTTCCGATTTTTCGCGTTCTAGGGTCTGTTGACGTTTCCGCATAAGGCATTGAATAAAGTAGGCAAACTCGTAATATTAAGGTTCCGACACCACCCATAAAACGAGTTTGCCATGCCCCGATTCATGCTCAGTGATGAGCACTGGTCGAAGCTAAAAGGAATGATGCTTCAAGAAAATATTTATAACAAGCGCGACCTGCGAATGATGGTCGAAGGCATGTTTTACCGACTGCGGGTGGGTTGTCCGTGGCGAGATTTACCTTCTTGTTTCGGTCGATGGAACTCGGTGTATAAAAGATTCAATGAGTGGTCAAAAAAAGGAAAATGGTTGTCGCTGTTCAAAAAATTGGTTAGCGAACCGGATACTGAGTGGGAATTTATTGATGGCAGCTATGTGAAAGCCCATCAGCATAGCGCCGGCGCAAGCGGTGCTGACTCACAAGCTATCGGTAAAAGTCGTGCCGGAAATACAACAAAAATTCATTTGGCAGTAGATAGTTACGGCTTACCCATCGAGTTTACAGTGACGGGCGGCGAGATCCATGACAGCACGGCGGCAAGCGAATTAATTGAGCCATTGCCGCTGTCTAAAGCCGTGGTGGCGGACAAAGGGTATGACAGTGAAAAAATTCGCAAACAAATTGAAGATAGAGGTGCCGTGGCCGTGATTCCAAGAAGGTCAAATTCGGTCGTAGGTAATGCGGATATGGATTGGTCGTTATATCGCCACCGTCATTTGGTGGAAAATGCGTTTGCACGCTTGAAACATTTTCGTGGGCTGGCGACGCGCTATGACAAATTGAAACGCAACTATGAGAGCGTCGTCGCCATGGCTTGTGGTTTTTTATGGCTGCCGATGTAATGAAACGTCAACAGCCCCTAGGCTTTTTGACTTCTTCTGAACCCCAAAAAGGCAAGAGCAGCCATTAGCAGACCCAAGCTTGCTGGTTCAGATACTGATACGACTGTTCCCTTTGAGCAACCCTTCCCACCAATTATCGCACTATCGCCAGCCGTAACGTATGAAGTAGCGGAATAAACCGCACCACAAGAAGTTCCGATATTAAGCACGCTTGCGTTTGCACCGATCATGATATACGTCTTTGCCAGAAGCGTACCAATCACGCTCGAGCCATCGCCCGAAGAGATATAACCGTCGTAAGAATTCCAGTACACGCTAGCGTTAGCACCAACATTGGTCATAACAATTTTACTGGTCCCACCGAAAGCCAGAATATCTGCAATATTAAAAATCCATGACAGGTCATCCGAACCGTCGCCTTCCAGCGTGAGGGTCGTACCTGCAGTCGTCGAGAAGCTGGCGGCACTATAAATGCCTGCAGCAAGAGTTGTGTTGGTCGTCATTGTTGCAGCTAGGGTTGTACCCATACCTTTATTAAACAGAGCAACTTGCGCATCTTTGACTTGTTGAGCCTCTGCAAGCACGTCTGTGCGAACAGCTGATAAATCTGGCGGAGTATTCACATCATTTTGACTGCCAACATTAGCGCTGGCTGATATGACGTTCGCACCACCGTCCCCGTCAACATTGCCACCAATATCCGAATTGGCACCAATAGTAGCAAAACCACCAGACCACACATCGCCGGTAACATCTCCATTATCGCCCGTTGTGACTGCGCCATTAGCCAGTACACTGCCACCGACTAATGAATTAGCACCCGTTGTTGCCACACCACCAGAGAGCATATCGCCTCCGACCTCGGCACTTGCACCAATTGTTGAGGCACCCGTAGACGCAATGTCATCAACTTAAGCCCAAAAAGTCCAGCATGACCTTTTGAGCCAGCTTTGATGACCAACAGTAAGACAGCCTATTATTGAATCGACAGGCGGTTAAAGTCAGATTCTAACCCGAAATCAGCTCCAAAGACCGTCAACACGGTATTTGCCGGTGTGTCAGAGCGGTTTCAGCACTATTCAGGGCGAACGCCATCCGACCGGTGGCTGGCACAGTCTGTCAGGAAGTCTTGTTAAACGCTGTCGAGGAAGTGTCGGTCAGCGAGTCGGCTTGTACCCTTCACAGCCTTTGGTGACGCTTCGTTTTCGGCGTCGTGGGCAGCTTCGCCCGGGGCGCACCGCACTCAGGCTGTTACCCATCAGACGACACAGGTTATCCAGGGCCTCGCGGCTGGGGCGCACCAACAGGGCGACGAGGGTATGCTTCAGCCGGGACACGCCCTGGGTGAAGTTTGCCTTCCAGGCCCGCTTTCGGTGGGCGGTTTTGCGCTCAATATCAGGCTGCTGCAGGGCCTGCATCAGCAGGGCCAGGTTCTTGAGCCGTTGGCAGGCGTGGATATCCTGCTGTACGGCGCAGACCGTCCGGCCACTGACGTTTTCCAGAGTTAGGGTTTGTTTAAGCCGGCGGTCGTCGGTTTCAATGCCCCAGCGCCGGTGATACAGGTCGGCAAAGAGCTCGGCGGGGAAGGCCTCGGTGTTCAGGAGTGAGGTGGCCAGCACTTCCGTTTCCCCGGTGGGCAGCGTCACCCGGATCAGCCGGATCCGCAGAGGCGTGTCCGGATCAACGCCGGACTGCTTACAGACCTGTCGGGATAACCGGGATCGGCACGTCATGGAGACGGTGTCGTCGTCTTTTCCGGAGGCGACAAAGGCGCGGACTTCCCGGGAATGGGTCAGTGTCAGGCGCATCAGGAATGGCTGTTCACAGCGCTGTAGCTCAACAAAGAGCCAGTGGGCGGGATAGCCCCGGTCAAACAGAATCAGGCTGTGATCAGGAGCATGCTTCAGGTGCATGCTGGCACAGCCCCGCTCATCCACATCCGGCGTGATCAGGAGGGTGTGCAGAGCCTGATCGGACAGCAGGTCCATCAGAACCGACACTCGGGCTACCGGCAACCCGTTGTGGGTTCCGAAGTGCCGGGCCAGTGGGTCTTCCAGCGGCAAGTGCATGCTGGAGCCGTCCACGGCCAGTAAGCGCAGTCCCTGCCAGGTCTTGTGCAGCCCCAGCTCCTCCATCTGAGCATGCAGGGCGCTGTTAAGAGCCTCAAAGACTGATGCGCTGAGCTTCTGGCGGGCTTTGCTGAAGGCTTGGGCGGTGACCACTTGGCTTTCAAAGGCCGAGCCATTGAGAGTCTGAAAGAAGGCATCCAGTTCGGTTTGCAGGGCGCTGTTGGGTTGATTGAGCAGAAACAGGACTAGATTGGGGAGGGTCAGATGGCGTTTGCGGGTAAAGTGTTTTGGATGGGTTCGATGCTGGGCAATAAACTCGGGGCAGCTCAGTAAACTGGTTATTTTATGTACAATTTTCGGGAAGAATGTCGGTTGGGTTGTCAATTGTTGTTTTTTTATTGTGCTCCATAGGGTCTTTCCTCGTTGGTAGTCGAGCTCTAATTATATGATATTTTTGGGGAAATGTCTTAAGTTGATGACATTGCTGTTGTGCCACCAGCGACGGCTCAGAGCCGCAACTGATTGCGGGAGAAGATGCCAACTTGTTGTTAAGTATTTGAGGCTCTATAATTGTGTTAACTATCAACACAAGTGGAGTGGTGTCATGGCCAGAACGACCAGTATTACAATTGGGGCTCCGTTAGATGACTTTATAGGTAAACTCATTGAGTCTGGAAGGTTCGGTTCAACCAGCGAGGTTGTTCGCTCAGCTTTGCGATTGCTAGAGCGCCAGGAAAACCAGCTAGCCGCGTTAAGAGCTGCCGTGGAAGCTGGCGAGCGTAGTGGAGAAAGCGATCTGTCTTTGCATGACATTGCTACTCGAGTAAAAGAACAAAACCATGTATAAGCTTTCAAACCTGGCGGCTGAAGACTTTGCCGCTATCTACGAGTACACATTGCTTAATTTTGGAACTCTTCAAGCTGACATTTATACCGACGATTTGGACAGAACTTTTCAGCTTTTATCTGGCTCGCCATCGATGGGCTGGGAATGTCCAGAAATTGCAGTCGGTGTACGCCGCCATGATCACCAAAAGCATGCCATATTTTACCGGCAACGCGAGCACGATGTTTTTGTAATGCGGGTACTTCACCAGCGGATGGATATATGGAGGCATTTCTTCGAGTTTTGAGCCCCCAAGCTTCGAAACTATGATATTCAAAAGCGGATAACTGGCCAACTAAATTTACGGTCTTGCCGGAGAAACACACCTTCAGATGTGATCACTAAATGGTCATTCTCTGGACGCTCCGACCTTTGTGAGCGACAGACAAGGAAGATCAGCTCATAAGAACTGGCCCTTCCTTCTCGATGACTATTTTGAGCCTTGGCGCTGCTAATGCAACGCAGGCTCAGGAAGTGTCAAGAAATTCGACGTCTACGAGAAGCAACTAAACCTGCAAGGCCAAGGCCCAACAAACCCAGCGTAGCTGGTTCAGGGACGAGCCGTACCGAGATGCTCTCCACGTAGCCATTCCATGTTGTAGGGATTTCTCTGGGGCAGGTCTTGCGTTTTGCTTCTTGAATAATCCGATTTTCGCGAGACGTCAGATGGTCCAACGCACCGGAAAATTCCAGTCGCAGCAGTTTGGCCATTCCCTGACTCCTCGCCGTGATTCTAATTGAGCCGGAATGGACTGAGACGATTACCGTAAAATGGCAAGGCACGAGCAAAACGCAAGACCTGACCCCGGCACTTATAGAATGAGGTGGGGGCGGATTTGGTCGCTTGTGTAAGGTAGGGGACAGATTTGAAATCTGTCCCCGGTCTGGTCCATAAAAAGCCAGCCGCGGCCAGCAAGTCCAAGGCTAAGTAGGGCCAGGGTGCCTGGCTCTGGTACTCGGGCTACTTCGAAGGCTACCGGCCACCTGACCTGCTGAGTTTTACTTTGTCGGAGTCCTCTGAGTTACAAAAGCACACAATATACAGAAGGGCTGGATCGGTTAAAAAGTAATCGAGGGGGGTACGAGGATATGATAGGTGTATAAAATGTCGACTTTCGACGTGTCTTGAGTTTGCGGTTCTTGCATAAGAAGCGTAATTCGCTAGAGAATACAATGATGTTACCTCTACAGAGAGATTTTCGTTTCCGGCAGATGTATAGCCCTACCTCTTGCTTAAGATGAGTGAGTTACCCGTGAAAAATTTTAAAATCAATGGCTTGGGGTAAGATTAAGTGATGAGTAGCAGCGTAAAGAAAATCGACGCTGGTTTTTAGTGGAGCGTTGGTAGTGTTGAGGGTGTTGGTTATTTAGAATTGAGAAAGCACAAATAAAAAAAGCCAGCTAAAGCTGGCTTTTTTAGGCTTGACTAAATCAAGACTTTTGACGGCGACGGGCAACGCCCAAACCGGCTAGGCCAAGGCCCAGCAGGGCAAGCGTGCCAGGCTCGGGAACAGGCATGACAAAATTTACCCTGGCAACGAAGTCGTTGAAGTCACGATCACTGATGGCCGCTGTGTCCTGGTCATCCCAAAAAAGTAGGTATTTACTGTCTCCATTTGTTCTTTGGAAAGCAAGCATGTGGTCCTGACCATCATCGTTCAGCGAGTTCTTACTGAACCATGCAAGACCTGTCCCGGTCTCCAGGTAAAAAACGAACGGATCCGGCGCGGCAGCAATACTGACCCACGGTCCTGGAGAGGTGCCTTCGTTTATTACAGTCACCCCGCCAAGACCATCAGTGTTAGCGTACCCCATGCTGTTTGGGTTGCCGGAGAGCTCGGACTTAAACTTGACCTCAGCGCCAGCGTACTTCGACCAGATTTCGTCATAGGTGATGGGTGTCGGATCAAAAAGGCTTCCGTTAATATTGCCGCCGTCACCGTTGGCCTGGCTGACTAGCGAGCTAAAAGTAGGTACCGCGTATGCTTGCGCCGCCAGCAAAAGCGATGTTACCGCAACAAATCCTTGGAATACTTTCATTTTGATTTCTCCACTAAACATTGTTTGTTTGAACTCGGTCCACAACAACAGTCTGACTGTGATTAGATTAGTGCCATTACAGCCACTATTTTCTTGAGTCTTATGAGTGGTCTCCGGTTGAGTCGCTTTGTAACGTTATAGTTCACTAGGCAACCAGGCTGTCTCTTTTCCCCAGAGATCCTTGGCTTTCCGTCCCATCCTCGCAAATGGTTTGGCTGCTGGTCAGGCACTTGCCTTTTCCATAGATAATATTAAGCGATTACCGTGCCAACTTTTAAGCTTGTTGTTTCTTATAGGTTTTTTATTACTCTGATTTATGGGCTGTAAAGAAATTCGACATCGCCATACAAAAAGCCGCTGAATGCGGGATTCAGCGGCTTTTTGGGTTATGCAGGGTGGCCGGTAGGGGGCCGGTTTTGGTGGGGTGTTAAATAGGGGACAGATTTGAAATCTGTCCCCGGCTTGTCCCGGCTTGTCCCCGGTTCAGTTTGAATCTGTCCCTGGCTTCGGTCTGCAAAGATCGTGGAGTGTCAGGTTGTTTTACAGTGCATCGTTTATGGTTTTCAAGTGTGCCTGAATTTCAGCGTTATCTGGCGCCAGCGCTAAGGCCTTCTCAATGATGGGCTTGGCTTGTGCGTGGTTGCCGCCCAGGTGCAGAACCCATCCGTGGGTGTCGAGTATGTCTGGTGCTTCGGGTGCCAGCTCGTTGGCGCGGCTGGCCAGTTCTATGGCGCGGCTGTTGTTCTTTTCGCGTAGCAGCCAGGCCAGGTTGTTTAGCGCCACTAAGTTGTTGGGCTGCACTGTCACAATTTGTTCATACAGCTCGGTCGCTGGCTGATCCTGCTGTTGGTTCATTTGCAGGTCGGCCTGGGCCATTAGAATGGCGACGTGGTTGTTGTGGGTCTCTGCGGCGGCTTGAAGTGCTTCTAACGCCTCAGCGTTTTTACCCTGTGTAATGAGTATGCGCGCGGGCAGCAGTGCGAAGCCGACGTTTTCGGGCTGTATGGCAATGGCTTCTGCCGCTTTAGCCAGGGCGGTTGAGTAATCTTCGGCCTGTGCGCTTAAAACGGATTCTGCGGCCAGTAGCTGCCCGTAGGCTCTGTAGCCGAGGGGGTTGTCTTCGTTGGCCATTGGCTCCAGAAGGGTCCGCGCCTGTTCTACATCGCCTTGTTGTATGTGGATTAACGCAGACAACAAGCTGGCATTTGGTGCCAGTGGCGGATGCGTTTCAGCAACGGTGCCCAGCCACTGTTGAACGTCTTCAACGCTGTGGGTGGTGGCATACAGCTGGCCGGCCTGCTGTAGCGGCCCGATCACCTCTGGCGTAATGACGGCGGCGGCTAGCAGTTGTTCAACGGCTTTATCGCTGTTATCGGTTGAGGCATACAGATTTGCCAGGGCCAGGC